>Ga0247832_1000333_pt1 | contig 98912 bp, 112 predicted proteins | sample LaCruzMarch2015__10_FD_192407 | JGI IMG/M metagenome (GOLD analysis project Ga0247832, IMG submission 192407) | Freshwater microbial communities from meromictic Lake La Cruz, Castile-La Mancha, Spain - LaCruzMarch2015_4m | ecosystem: Environmental > Aquatic > Freshwater > Lake | place: Spain... | reverse complement strand
TTCAGCGAAACTTGGATCATACGAACAATCATTTCGCGATCGATTTCGGCCTGCAACTCATACGACATAGCGTTGGTGAGTTCGGTATCGATATCGATGCCATTCATGTTCTTAAGATCTTGTTCGAGTTCTACAGACCAGCGTGCAGCAAGTCTACGGGTACCAGCTTCGACGGCCGTCTTTTCAAACGAAACTTCGATCTGAGGGATTTTACCTGTCAATTCGAAGTTAGCGAGGACCTGAGCAACGCCCTGATCAACCCCGATTGAGGGGAAGAGGGAGGCTGCTACGCCATCGCCACCGGAGAGTTTAGAGCTCGATGTGCCCGTGTAACGGGTATCGAGGTACTGGTAGCCAAGTTCTTTGTTCGCAGCTTGGGCTTGAGGATTGGACATAGCAGCGCCAGCATTTGTGCCGGAACCGTCTACACCATCATTGCCCAACTGGTTTGCAGAATACTTATAACGTAAAGCAAAGGCAAGACCTACTGGTCCGCCCATGGGCTGTACGCCTACAATTTCATTGGTGATTAGCTCGGGGAACGTTCTACGAATCATCGGGATGAGTATCTTGGGCAAGCGAGAATCGCCTGTGGCATACCAGTCACCCTGGGGTGAGGCATTACCAAAAGCGCCACCTTGACCACCCATTCCACCAGTGGGGCTATAGGCGCCGCCAAAGACGGATCCTGTGCCACCGGCGACGTTCGCCTCACCAATACACCAGGACTCTTGGTTTTCCAAGAGCATGGCTGTATTTAAGCGAGTGTGATCGTCTTCAATGGGCTTGACGTTGTCGGAAGTGTAATCCAAAACTGGTTTCCACTTTTCGAGCAACGCTTTAGCGCGAGACTCATCAATATAGGCCGTTGTCGGTCTGATTGATTTCATAATAGATTTTGTTCTCCTTAATTTCGACCTGTAGAATATGTAAATTCTACAACATTATTCAGGCAATTGCCTCAACCAAAATTAGTATTTGGATAGTTCAGCAAGGTAAGGATTAACTCTGACGCTTTCCTCAACAGTTTGAACACCCTCTTCTATGGGGCGATCTACCTGTGTGGCAGCGGCTTCAGTTACAGCCTCTTCCTTGATGGTTTGAAGCCGTTCTTTTTCTGTCTTGTCAAACAAGCTCAAAGCATAATCAATGTTTTCAGTAATGAACGTGGCATTCTTGTTGTGCATTACTTTATTAACATAATCACGCTTACGTGGTGTGAGACCTACTGTCTTCTTTTCGAGAGTAAGTTCCGCATCACGAGCAGCAAGTTGCGCTTTAGCAGCTGCTAGCTCTTTTGTAACGGCTTCAAGCTTCGTAGAAGCTTCATTAAGTTGATTCTTTCCGTCAACGACGGCTTCGCGAATACTTTCCTTCGCAAGGGCAGCATCAACGCCCAAAATATTTCTTAACTGTCCAAGAATTTCAAGAGCACGCTTGTTCTTAACAGCATTTTGAATTTCTTCAGTAGGGATAGTTTCATCAAGATAAGCTTCTAAATATGTGCTAACATTGTTAATAGTCTCTGTCTTAAAGCTCTTGGCTTCAGCACGGATAATGTTAGTATACTTCTCAACAATAGCTTTAAGCTTATCTGCATGGTTTGCATCAAGAGCATCAACAACTTTTTGTAATTTGAGAGTATGATCAGCATCGACAGCTTCTAAAAGATGCTCTAACTTCTTGCTATAATCTTCATCTTGCTCTGTTAAAGCTTTGGTAACATGAAGCTCAACCTTTTCGTTTACCTTGGCGTTAAACGCCGCTTCGATATCATTAAGAACTTCCTCAGAGAGGAGATCTTGGGTTGCTTCCTTTAGGATAGATTTAATGGTTTTTGTACTCATAAAATTAGAATAGTTTTACACCTTTCACAGAGGCAATACGGCTTTGTAATTTGGACTCCATAATCTTCTTTAAATATTTATGGGCCTGAGCATAATTTTTTTCGTTTAAATTCTTTAAAAGTTGTGCAATGTCGGCGCGCTCTTTCATAACTGTATTATATTTATTCCCAGCAGGCATATAATTTGCTGGATTTTGGACAACTTTTTTACAGCCACACTCTTCATTTTCACCACATTTACATTCATTTGATTCATCAGATTGTGTGGACATTTTTTCTGCAGCTGTTTTTGCTAGGGTGGTAGCAATTAATCTACCAGCAAGACCTACACCCAATTCCTCAGCAGCTGCACCTGCAAGAGCCCCTGCAACCATTGGTGCAATTTCTTCAATTGGTTGACTCATAAAACTTTACTAATTTTTGAAAAGAACTCCACAATCTGTTCTTTAAGATATCCTTCCACATCTTTTCTTGGTAGGTTACGAAGCTTATCGCTAAAAGAATCATAATATTCTTCAAAACGGCCATCACTTGTCGCAACAAATTGTTTTGATTCAAGAATACCATTTACAAACGCTTTTGGAAAGCTTGGATCTGCAACACAATCAACAGCCACGAGACGAAAATCTTTTACTTTGTTAACACCATTGCCCATTTCTTGCAATGAACCTAAGGCACGAGAACTCATACCAACACGGACACCGTCGTTAACTAAGCTACGAACAATTTGTCCCATGGGGGTTGTTAGTACTTTGGACTTACCGTAATATACATTACCAGAACGATTCATTTCTGTTACTAAGTGACAAGCACGCTCGAGATTGACTTCAGCAGCTGTTGGGTGGTTCAATTCACCCATGCTTCTGTTTGTCTTAACCATCTCATGAATATAACGATTAACTTCTCGATCCATTTCTCCAGAATCATAAACTCTCTTATTCTTATTAACCTCTTCACACTGCATATAAGGTCCCTTGATATACATGGTGCTTGACTGACTACCGTTCTTCTCTTCAACCACGTATTCGTACTGATCTTCAGGAGCAGGTGTCTCAACTAATAGTCTTAAAGCCATATGTTATTTATTAGTAGTTTAGTCTATTTTCTCAACTCTTTTTCTGTTAAAATAGTAAATTCGTACCCTCTTTCTTTGCACCATTTCTTTGCAGCTTGCCATTTAGCTTGATTTTGAATGTATGTTAACTGTTCATATAAAAGAGTTTTTTTATGCTTACCGGGTGTCTCTTCTGGCTTTACTGTTTGTTTGTGTGGTTTAACCTCAACAAGAAATTTCTTTATTCCATCTGCTGTTTTTAATTTTATTATTGCGTCGACAATATAACGATGTATTTTATGATCAATAGGGCTTTCATAGGGAATAACAATGCTCTCACTCCCCCACTCAATCACATTAGGGTTATTATCACACCAGCGAAACAATTTTAATTCCCAGCTGCTAAGGTAACGTGGCAAATCATGCCCTTTGTATTTTTGTGCATGTGTAGGCTTGAAAATGCCCTGTATGTACTTGTTATTTTTGGGTGTGAACTTCATCCAACGAAGAATTCAGGTGGGGGTGCATCACCAAACCCTGCTGCACGTTCATATAATTTCTTTTCCAAATCAGCTTTTTCCTCACGACCATTGTTCAGCATATCATTATAATTAATAGACCCGCCGCCGAACAGCTGGGTGTTTTGATATTTACCACGAACAGATCCAATTGCTATTTTTGTTAGAGCGAGAGCGTATTGATAGACCCAAGGCTCTTTAATAATATCGACTAGAGGGCGCTCAACATACGCTGTCACAATACCATAAAAATGTGAACTACTACTACGGGGCGGCGGGAACAATTGCATGTATTGTGTGCGACTGTCAAAGTGAAAATCACGTCTCAGGGCCAAAACTTTTTCGCGAGTGTCCAGCCAATTCTTCAAAACATTCCAACTGACCAAGTCAAATCCATAATTGCCCAGAGCATAGCTGAAATAACTCTGTTGTGCCAATGATTGTTCAATGGTAAACAAAGTGTTTATGCCATTGCTACTGCCTTCTTCAAATTCTGTGACATCAATGACACGGCGGTAATCATCTAGCAAATAATCGTAACTGTTTAATAATTCTAATTCATTTGGTCTGCTTTGATCAACAACTTGATATAGGTATGGGTCTGCTGGGTCACCAATAACCATCCTACCAATTGAGTACATTGATTTAATTTCTGGGGAAACATCTTTAAATTTGGCTCTAAAGTTAAAATCTTTGGTCAAACTAAACAAAACATCCAACCGCAATCCTTTAAACTCTTCGTAAAGCTTACTATCAAAAACTAGATATTCTTGTGTGTACCCTGCAAACTTCGTAAACATTTCACACGCCATACCAATAAACTCATTCAACTGATCTGCATGAATTTCTATGTTTATGAGTGGTGCACCTAGTGCACGACAAATACGTTGCCCAAGCCGTTCATAGCTTTGGATCTTTGATTGTAGGTTAGTACTATAGAAAGAACTCACCGGTTCCACATCACTGCAAATCATCATATAATAGTTATTCCATCTCCACCAGAATAAGGCACACTTCCACCAAGAGTTAACCCATATATGGGCGTTATTGTGTCTGTTGTGTTTGCACCAGCTGGCATTGGATCTAAACTTATGCCAGGCCCATTATAATATGTGTAATCTGCATTCAAATTATAATAGTACTTGGTGGGCTTGCCATGCAGCTTGCTGCCATTGCTTGTGAATCTAATCACAGTCACACTGAGAGAAGAAGGAGCAATAACAGATGTGGTGCCACTAGATAGTTCATATACTTTTGTGGAAAATACATAATCTGAATCAAATACAAGGGTGCGGCCACCTGGGTCATCTTGCTGTACTACTAATGTATAATCACCCCCTTTCTTTTTTGTACCAACAGGCACAATATTTTGCACAAAAGCATTTGCCGACAAATTGACAAAGGCAACTTGATTGGCAGAAAGATTCCAATTGAACAATTCGATTTGATTTACATTGGTATACTCTTGAGCGGAGAGTGTTAAGAATTTTAATACAGCATTTGACAATCGTTTGGGATAATAACCAAATCGTCTGATATAGCCAGTAAACCCATCCATGCCCCCTGCAGCTGACGCTCCAATAAACCCACTGCTCAAATTGCCTGGCACCAAGGATACAATACTAGTCCCTACAATATTGCCTGAATCAGCCAGAGTAACATTGTTCACAGCGTAGCTTAATGCAAGTGCACGTGGGTAATCAATTCTATTGTTAGGCGAAGTTAGATTATAACCAAGCGCTACTGAATCATTAACTGTGCCCCTGACATTTGCAGTGTAATTGTTTTTATATCTTAAGGCAGTTGAATTGCTTGAACTATCATTAGTGAATCTGTACAATGAGAAGCCGCTTGCCGATGCTGCTGTGGTGCTAGGAATCAATCTTGTTTCAAATAAAAATGTTCCCTCGGTATTATTGAGAATGGCACCAGACACAAAGCCGTATTCTGTATCCCTTGTGTAGTATGAGGAGCTAATGGTGGGTATGTAGGATGATGGCACAACATTGGGAACATCTATATTTTGTTCCAATTGTGCACCCCACACATAAACAGTTCCATTGGAATTATTAAAATTGTATGCAGGGGCTATGCGAATGGATGTATTAGTGGCAGAGTAGTAGGGCAACACAATTCGATACCATTGTGCCTGTGGAAACGCATATGAAAACGATGACAATATGCTTGTGTAACTGGACAGGGTATCCAGAGTTGTACTGTCCACAATTTTTATTCCATAGTCTGCTGCAGATAATGTGCCAAGCTTCACATACAATGAAAGAATATAATCTGCACTTGGGTTGATGGGTATTGTGTAGGAATATACTGTGTTGGATGTGATGGGGGTAACAACAGTGGCAGGTAAATTGTAAGCAGGCGAGGCTCCACTCTCAGCAAGTGGTGTTTCAGTGAAAAATGTTGTCATGGCGCGGTCTGTGCCATCATATGCAAATGCAACAAACAAGCCATCCCAACCACAAGTGACAGTGCTCCATTGGTTTGCAGCTGCTGCCACATATCCACGCCAAATCTTACCATTGCGCGAGTACATGGTACGTGTTGTACCGTCAAGAGAAACAGCAACAAAAATGCCATTGCCATAGGTTACTGAGCGCCAACTGTTTTGTTCAATGGAATCATATGTGCTCCAGTTCACACCATCAGCAGAAATCATTACTCTGTGTGCACCATCAGAGGCAACAGCAACAAACAACCCATTGCCGTAAGCTACACTTGTCCAGCTATTATTCTCAGGCACCGGGTATGCAGTCCATGTTTCACCATAATCTCTTGACACCATGACGCGATTTGTGCCAGTATTAGATATGGCAACAAATATACCATTGCCATATGCTATTGATTGCCAACCATTCCCTTCTGCTGCAGCTGCCGACAGCCATGTAACCCCAAGATCAGACCGCATGACTTGACACAAGTCTGTGCCGTTTACAGCTATGGCATCAGCAACAGCAACAAACCACCCATCACCATATGTAACTGATGTCCATGTGGCTGGTTCTGGTGCATCCCGCCCAACCCAAACTGAGCCTGTGTTTGAAGTGTTTATTCGATTGACATCACCAGCGCTTGCCACAATCACAAACGAATTGTCACCAAAAGCAACGCCACACCAATCAGAACTGGTGGTGGATGCTTGAGTTGTCCAACTAATACCATCCAATGAGGTGGCTAATGTGCCACCAGTGCTGCATGCAACAAATGCTGGTGTTGTGCCACTGAATAGACCTGAAACAACCCCTGTCCAGGTAGTCAAAGCAGGGGTACTAGAAGCCCAGGACATGCCGTTAGCTGGTAGCACCTCCCAATTTACAATTTCACCTCCATACGGTACAAAATTTGTTCTTGATCGCTCAAACAAAGATCCTTCACACTGCCAAACACTCAGTATGTTGCTATATTCATGATTAGAGCGGGGTAAATTTTCTCCTACAAACCGTATTTGCCCATTTTTATCTATATAGCTTGCAGATGAATTTCGAACATAGGTAAGAAATCCACCTGTGAGGATATTGGCCGTTGTATTGCCGCCCATGAAGTCACCATACAATATTGCTGAAATTGTTTGTGGTGCCAAAGTTGTGCCTTTAAAATTATGCGCTTGTGTTGACTCTTGTGGTGTGGGCAATCGATAGGTTGTAGCTTCAAATGGCCAGTCAGCACTATAGGTGTTTGTTATGGTGTATGTATTTTCATACCTGGCTGATGTTTGGCTGTAGGTAGTGGCAAAACTAGCAACGTTTTGCCAGTTTGAACTTAATGCTGTTACTGTGTTATATGTTGTTGGATACAGGAAATAGTCTGCACTGTTACTGCAAAGGGCGGTGTAGGCCGATTGCCACCTGGTACTGTTTGTGGATATGGCAGGGGTGTAGGATGGTATTACATTGTAGAAAGTTCCTACAAAAGGATCATCTGCACCTGCTATGGGGTCAATACCACTGTCAACATACCCGTGTGTTGATACCGAGTGATGATTGGTACTGTGAAATTTGTTGTGAAATGGTGTATTGCTCATTCAAGGTATTTGGTTACATCTCCATACATCAGGGTTCCATCACTAACAAAAGTTATAACTGTTCTGCGATTTGGTGTAATGTCAATGATACCAGATTGCAGTGGGGTGTCATTGAAGCGGTAAGCTGTATCAAACGATGCATCATTACCAGCAATGGCAGGCTGCAGACATGTCAACACATATGTGCCACCCTTTTTCATGTTGAGAGGATTGGATACAAAGTAGCTGCTGATCATTCTTATGAAGGTACATTGATCTGCATTTAAATCCCAAGATAACGTAAGTGGTGAGTTGTTGTTGGCGAGATTCGTGCCGCTAAATGTCTTGGAAGCAGTGTATTCCTGGGCAACGCCTAGATACATAACACCCGGTATATTCCATTGCGCGCTAAATGTACTAACAGTAGTGTAAACAGACTCATATTTTGAACTGTTTGCCTGAAATACTGTGTATGCCACATAAGCATTATTCCAATTATCAGAAAGGGTATTAATTGTTGTGTACATTGAGCGGGTATTTGCCCAATTACCAGAGAGAGTATTAACAGTATTATATGTGGACCACCACTCAAAACTATTGGTTGGTATATTATATGAGCCAGCACCATCTGTTAATATAGTATAAAAGACCCCTTTAAATGGTAATTCTTCTGAAGCAATAGGATCAGTATTAGAATCAGGTATAGTTATAGATGGAGCAGTATGATGACTTGCTCGATGTAGCTTACTATGAAATTTAAATGTTCCTGCCATAAAGCCTTATATAATAATTATGCCCGAACCACCGGTATAAGGGGCAAGATTAGAAATTGATATGCCACTATCATTGACAACGCCATCAGTGTTGCTGTAAGCTTTGAACACAGTTGGCTTCAATGATATGCCATCCCCTTGGTAGTAAATTGTGAAATCAAACATAGCATTATTGCTAGCAACTGATTTGGGTAGTAAGTTTGCATTGATATTATCCTGGTTAATAATTGAATTGAGAATTTGTACCTGGTAGTCATAGATTTTTTGCAGATTTCTGTTGATTGCTGCACCTTGGAAGTTTTCATTTATACAGACATTAGCAAATGTATTGACATCCAGCACAGTGTCTGTAAGAAAAAACGTATTGTACTGTTTTGAAACATAAGTTGTAAGTCCAGTAGTAGTTTTTCCTTCAAAAAATCTATACCCAGTGTTGCTGTTTAATAGTATTGTATTGTAAAGAAGCTTTTTAAATGCTTTATTATAAACCCATGCTTGGTTATACTCATCTTTATTAATAAAAATATCTTGTAATGTGTAGATAGAAAAATCCTCATCCCGTTGCAAAGAGAAAATATTCAAGCCATCCTCATACAGCAGAATTCTACCACTGGATAAAGTAGAGTGGTTAGCATACCACAGAATCTGATCTGTGGACACGTTTGGCACAACAGTTAGCCATTTACTAACTCCTGTTTGATAGGATATGCCAATTGTGGAGTTTGGTTTGGTTGTCCATTTTTTAATTATGGCATTGTTTGCTGTTAGTATGTAGAAGATTTGTGAATCATAGTTAGCAAATTTTAAATCAACAATTCTATCGCCACCCAGCACGATGTTTGAAAAATCATAGGATGTTGCAGACAGAACAGTATAATCCGAGGTTACATTCATCACATACAGTGATTTGTCATTACAGGCAAATAGCTGATTGTCCCGAATGTTGTATGCCATTGCATTGAACCGACCAGCACGTTCAAACAAGGTCTTTAATACTGTGGTGTTTAGCCAGTTTAGGTTTTTATCAAACGCTTTGATGCACTTGTTGCCAGTATCCTCTGCAAACAAAATCTCTCCAGTGTAAGCAATTTTATTTAAGGAATTAAATTTGGTACGGTCAACTGATGTTCCCTTGCCCCCAATATAATTTGTCAGAAAGAATTTTTGTGCTGTACTGAACAATGTATCAGTAATATCATATGTGTAGATATTATTAAGATTTTGATCAGCCACAAAAAGAATATCTTTATTTGTATCAATGGCTATGCCTGTAATGTTATTAAACCCAAGGCTACCCGACAGCGGATCTATGTTGCGTTGTGTTACTACAAATGGGCTGCCATTCACAACCAAGGGGTTAGTGTACTGGCTTGAGAAAGGTACAATTGTTAGAGTGGTTGGGCTTGCAGTAATTAAGACTGGAGAATTAAAGGTAGGTGCAATGTATGACAATGCCAGAGTACTATCACTGATTGACGCATATTGCTTGCCCCCACTCACAAAACTCACAGCATTGGTCGGATTTACTGATGGTGAGAATAGTTTAAATTCAAAAGCAGAAGTTGGCATGGCACCGGTGCCAGTGAGTCCAAACCAACCAGAGTAAGTACTGGGTATGCTGTACCCTGCCACATTGCATAGTTTGTAGAGATATAAAAGATTGAAATACAATTTTTCAAGCTTAATGTTCAGAGTGCTTGCAACTGCCAACTCATTGGGCTGCAGTTCAATTTGATCGTAAGTAAACGGCAAGCTAAAAACATCATCAACAGACCGATCAAGCACCAACCCATATTTTATGGCCTCATTTGCAATGCTATTCATTTCGTCTCCCTGCATTAGTTAGTGTATTGCCTGGAAAATATGGTTGTAAATATGTTGCACTTTGACTTGGCAGTGTTGTGATCCACTTGAGATTGTTGAGCTTTGAATAGGCAGGTGTTATATCTTTTATTCTATTAATGATGGCAACATTCAATCTGTCACGGCAAGTGTTGTCAAGCACATTGTCGTTTATGTAAATATTATAAAGCGTACTCTTAGCGCCAGGCACACCTTGCTTGAAATAACGGGATGCTATGTCCAGGAAGTTGCGCTTACCTGAAGGCATGTCAAATGTTAAATCATTGGGCATGATCCGCTCTTTATAATGCATGCCAATATCAAAATAGTCGAGCTCTCTGTTATACAAGTAGAAATTTTGTATTTCAAAATCTTTCACAAAGTAGCTAGTTTTTATGCTTTTTGCGTTGTCAAGATAGTCGCTCAACAGCAAACCATTATAATATGGTGTTGCACCTGCAAATACTCTGTCTGTGAGTAGAGGCATAAAGTTGTATTTGTTAGGCTCAAATGATGTTGTGCTGTATAATTCTCCATCCAAATAAAGCTTCAATGTGCCTGCTGGTGGATTGAGAGCAATAGCGAAATGATGATACCCGCTGTCCAGATCACTACCTTGCACAGTTACAGAAGGAATTGCTATATCTTCTGTATTAAACTGATTATACAATCGAGCTTTGAATGTCAAGACACCTGTGCCATACCGATACTTTAAATAGGAGTAATTAAAGTTATGATTACAAGGTTCGATCTTGGAGTTAAAGCTACCGTTCACATCAATGAATGTGGTATCAATCACGTTACCGTCATAATCTAATTTAAATCCTACTGCTTTGCTAACATCAGATCCGCTTGCCGTAACTAATACTGATTGTTCCAATTCACCATTATAAAAATTTTCTATAAAAGTAACATTCTTTATGTTAACAGGTTGTGTAGAAAACGCTGAAGCTGCTACAAGGGCAGTAGTAAATGCTAAGGTCTGATGGGGGCCGTAGACTGCTATAAAATTACTGTCACCAGCCCATATGTTATTATTCATATCAATATTAAAAAACGAAAATGTACCTTTGGTGCCAGCAACAGTGCAGAGTTGACTTGTTGTTGTGTTGTATTTGCATATAATGCCTGAGCTAAGAAAAAACAAACCATCACTCCTGACAATACTATTTGTACCGTCCACAAGAATAATTCTACCATCCAACAGCCTGGATACCTGTAATGCGTCAACTGGTTTTCCAATAATTAAGTCTGCAGATGCAGGATATACCAGATTGGATGTCAAGTCTATTGCACTCAGCCCCCTATCAGAATACAACACATACCCTCGGGCCTCATCATTAGATGCATGAATTATGTTGTACTTAGAGCTAGAGAGAGCTGGTGTTGCATCAACAATGGTTTCACGTATGTCATACTCCACTACCTGCATTCTATCGGTAATAACGTGAAATGAATTAAGAGCGTCACGGCGAAGAACAAAATCAATATTTCCAAAAGTAGATAGAGCTGTATCATAAGTGTCCACTGCATCCAAATCAGCATTATATGCAACAAGAGCACCATTCTTACCATAAAACAGCAAAGGCGTTACTTGAGAGTAATTAAAAATCCCGAGACCATAATCATTGTAATTGCCAAAAATTTCATATCCCAGGGGTTTATTCCAATTGGAACTGTTTGCCCACAAAGTCATTGTAAAGGTGTTGGTATCTAGCTTGATGTTATTAACGTCAAAATAACTATATCGACGCCCATCAAAGGCGTATGAGGTAAGATTCTCATTTATGATAGGATCCACATTAGTACCATTCCATATTGAGTAGTATGTAAAGTTTTTTTGTTTCAACGTCTTTGACAAACTATTGATATTATTAATTGCATCAATTTTTCCAAAACGAGAATATGCATACCAACACCCTGGTTCCAGAGTTAAACTAGATGGAGTATCAACAATGCCAGTTTTTAAATTGTATCCGTCAAAAGATGTAATGTATGTTACATTGCCATCAATAGCACACAGAGCTTGAAATGCTGTATTTTTTGTGGGTGTATAGTATCTATCCATCCACACAGGTCTCACATTTTTATCATTACCACCAGATAACCAGCTGCAAAGCCACTGACCTGTTTGTTCTCCTGTGGCATCACCTTGATTGCTTGTGTACTTGTAATTGGCTTGCTTTTTGAAAATCTTATCACTCTTCAAGGGGTGGTTACCTGCAACTGCACCTGCCTCAACTAATTTTGACGATTTAATGTTGAGTCTTTTGTAAGGGTACATATCCTGAGGTGTATGAAACCATGTTGTTTTACCTTGGTCGAAGGTGTATGGGGTTGAATAACAATCATACTGGAGATGAAGCTTTTCATATCCTTGCTCTTGCCGTCTTCCTGAAAAAATGGTATTATAATTTCTGTAAAAAGTTGCATTTTCATTAATGAACACATTACCTCTGCCTTGCTGATTTTTTATATTCAGTTGATTCTTCAAGGTTAAAATATTGGTCTTTAGAGTGGAGCCTTCAAGGTTCTCAAACTCACTATGCAATAGGAAGTTGTTATCTATGCCAAAAAAACTATCCGCAACATTTATGTTTAAATTATTTTGATTGAATCCTGTCTCATATGTACCCCAGTCGTTGGTAATCTCTGGAGCAGTAGGAACATCAAAAAAATCCATATAAAACCCTTTTCTTACACTATTGAATGCAATATCACTAGTGCTGGACAGGGATAATTTTCGATTATTAACATCGTTTATAATATAGTATGCAAATCCTCTGATTCTCACTTGAAGAGTAAGCTCTCTTGTGGTTTTATCAAAAGTATACACAAACTTTCTCGTATAATCATTAGAAGCACTAAACGCACTCAACACTAAGAAATCTAAACTCAATGAGCTAGGATTAAATGACAAATAGTATCTATTGTTGTTGGTTGTGAGGTTGGATATAGTAGCAAGGTATGGATTGATCATATCCACCTCAAAAATACAATTGTTTGCAATACCGGACAGCGTCACAGTCATGGAGTTGGTAAAAGACAGTTGCGATAAACCAGCAGGGGTGTTTGTAGGTATGTTTGTAAGACTCAGGTGTCTGTTTACACCGTCTACAGTATTATATATGGTGCCAAATAATACATTATTGAGCTTTTCTGGAGTTTTAAAATCTGTAATTGAAGCCAAATCCAGAGGTTTTGTCAGGTGTAGAAAACTATAATTGTTGTTATTGAAGTCATGTGTTTCCAGGAAAATAGGGGAAAAAAAAGTAGACAGATTACCATCAATACATATGCTCTTATTAGTGAAATCTATTTGATTATCATATATATAGGAAGCACTCAATCCCTTATAATTACTTGGTGTTACAAAACTGGTAAGCATATTTTATTTATCCAGTTATTAGGTATATCGAATATCAATGCCTTCAGCAGCAAAGTATGGGGGACCGTCACCACTAATGGTCACCCCCGATGTAACATTATTGTATGGTATTAGATCCTCAGATGGAACCAATTGAATATAACTTGGCACCAGGTCAATGCCTTCACCTTCAATATAATTAAACCCTATTTCTGGGGCTATCACAGGATTCTCTTGTACAGGTTGATCAAATTGCTTGGGAACCAGTGCGCTTACCTGTGGTTTATTTCGCGATGGCGGTACTGGCTCAACTAAATTAGGCAGTGTAGATAATGATGGTACAGCAAATTCAAGATCACTAATATTGAGTGCGTTCTTAAATATTTGTCTATCATTTTTCTTTTCCAGTGTAAGAATTATATCAAACCCAGCAGTCTGCTGTGCATTAAGCAACACAACATCCTCATATATATCTAAAATACCACATCTGAATGTGCTCAATGTTAAAGTGTATGTGTTGACACAACAATCATTCCGTATGACACTTATTGTTGGTGTGTATGTGGTAACAAGTGTGTTTGTTGGGTAGTAGGTCCTGCTAACAACTGTATTAATTGGGGAATATATCACCCCGTCAATGGCTGAGAAGTCAACCGTGTACATTTCACTGCCATCTCCAAAATTATATATTACCTTGATAACACGGGAATCAGTTTCATCAATGCCGCTCAACCTAAAATTAACTGTAGTGTTACAAAATAATTTAAATGCACCAATCTGGTAAGTTTTATAACAGTAATCCTGGAAGCACACATCATACATTGGGCCACCAGAGGTAACACTGTCAAATGTAACACCACCTAGTGCAGACAAGGGCCCGCCAAACGCAGTTAATGGGTAAAAAATATTCACACCACTTATTGGATCTTTAAAAATATAATGATCAAGATAGTTGCAGTATCCTAGAGCAGATATTGACGCAGAAGTTATGTAGATGTTGGCTTCAGCACTCATGAGTTAATTAGGCAGCTTAAATTAAGCATATATGTGTTGTTCTCTAGGTCAATGACAAATCCACTCTGATCTATGATAGATATAGCACAGTCGGGAATTGCCAAATGGGCCGGTGGGGCGTTGAATAAGCAGTCTGTGTTGTAAATGCAGAGATAAGATTTGGTATACTTTGGAGTATATGGTGCAACCACTGAAACAAAGTTATCATATGCATTGACAGATTGTCCAAAAAACATATATTTCTCTCTAAAGCCAGAAGCCGGTGTAATGGTGGTTGCTTGTGTGAAAATACCATCATCAGCTCTTCGAAACACATATACCCGTCCTACATTAACTGCTTCATATGTGCCTCCAGGGTTCAAATAAGCCTCACCAGGTGCACCCACTACACATATCTTATTATTGACGGTAACATCTGTGCCAAAATTACCTGCTATACTATTAATATTATAAAACTCTCCCAACCCCATGATTTTATTCCAATTATTTGTAGTTGTAGACAGATAGTAATGGTACACTTCACCTTGCCCTGGATTAGAGAATGATGGCTTTTGGGCAACTGAGGCACCCACCATCAGATCTCTGCCATAAAGACTTGTGGTGTAGCCAAACCGACTTATGCCAGATGCTGGAGACAAAATGGTTTGCAAATAATTCCAGGAGCTTGTTGTGTCGCGCTGAAATGCATGCACATATTGATTTGAATTACCAATTATTAGATTGTCACCGTACAGTTGAGTACTTACACCTAGCCCTGTGCCAGATAGCACAAAGGATGGAAGTATGGTTTGATATAAACTCCAGGTGCCAATAATTGTTGGGTTGTTACTAGTCTCAATGTAGGTATAGATAAAAATACCACCAACTGTGCCAGTATCTTCATTAGCTTGTGTGCATATTACCAAGGTGTTTCCATCAATATCTGCAGAAACAGGTGTTGAGTTGTCTGGAGTGGGTATGGTATTAACCCTAACAAGCTTTTGCCCCAAGTACTCCAGCAACACAACATCACTTGTGTTGTTGAGCTTGCCAACAACTGTTGTATCATCTTGCCCCAGTATAGTAATACCAGCGCCAGTGTATATGGTATTCTGAAGTGAGTAGCTATTTAAATCTGTTGTATAGTTTTCAATCTTTCGACTCACAGGTACTGCAATGAATTCTTGACCCATGCCAAGCTTGCTTGATGGGCTGTGATTGTCCAGCTCTATTATTTGATCACAGGTAGGTATTAGATCCAGGGACCGCTCGATCCCCGGGAACCCTGCAATATTAAAATTTCTTATTAAAAATTTTGTTGTGTTATCGTCAGTTGTGTTTGTGAGCGCAACCTTGAATGTTTTTCTGGACATGCTGGGTCTAGTAATTTTCAAAACATCAACAAAGTCCTTTTCTCTAGGATTTTGCTTCAGCTGGACTCTCACATCTTCAAATTGCTTGCTCACAATTATACGAACAGATCTATAATTGTCATCATTTATGGCACTTACCTGTTGATCAATAGTAAAAGTCTCAAGACCAGGCACATCAACAATGTTCTTGTGATCTGCTAAATTGTAGAGAAGGTTGAAATTGTTTTGAATGCCATCACGCACAATGATACTGGGTTGTGGTCTGAGGGCAGACAGCGCTATGCCATCCACCATGTCTGTGGCAAGTGCAAATCTACCTGAAGAATCAAAACCAATTCCGAGAATTGCACCTTGTATTCCACCATAACCACCTAATCTGCAGGAATCAGAAGATCTACTTGAAGATGTGTAACCGAGACTTTGGCCAGGTCCCCCATCACGAGGCATATCTATGATGCTATCAAAAAAAACTACAGCAAATCCACCAGTTGGTAGCTGTTGTGGGTTGTATCTTGCATATTCAAAGGAAATAATAGCATCAGAAAAACTATCCAGAGGCTGATTATTATAAATCGCTATATTTTTATCAGTTTCTGGGGTGTTCATATATTATTTAATCATTAATAAAGATACGCGGAAATAATTCTATTTGTGGTTATTGGTATGCGCACTTCTCCGTTAGATATTCTTATATTACCACTGGAAACATATGGTGCACCAGTGGTGTCTAAGCTCAAGCTAGCATCTGACAGCAGAAGAGACTCATTTTCAATTAGTTCTGCAGTGATTGATGGTGTAAATGTTATGCCGGCACCTGCAGCATATGGGTATATGACACCATCTCCAAAGTAAGCACTGACCTGACATGCATTGGTAAGAGTAGTTTGCACAGAGGCAAGAGTACCTGCAGCAAACACTGCTGTGCAAATAGGGCCACCAGCAGGTCCACAATTAATCCTAGGCGGCACACTGGATGTTACACCACAATTAGTACCAAATCTTTGTATTTGTAGTGTGTAGAAGTTGCCAGCGCTGAAGGTTGCCACCATGGTAACATCTGTATCCATTGTAATGGGTATGGCGCTAATGCCAAATCCCAACACAGTGGTTCTACTCGATAATCCCATTGTGGTATTACCTGCAAATGCAGAAGCATATAATGTTAAAACGGTACCACTCAGTATGTTGTACTCAGTAGCAAAATTAGGATTCTCAGCCTGGGCATATATGCCTAGTGTATCGTTCTTCACATAACCAACACCGCCACCGCTAAAGATAATGGACAAAGTATAAAATCCAATATCAAACACTGCAGATAAAGAAACATCAGAGGCTATTACAAATGATGTGGCATCTTCAACAGTGGTTGCATATGATGGAGTATTTGTCCATCCCTTGAATTGATATCCCCTTGCAGGTATGGCACTCAACACCACTGCAGTGCCAATGCCATTGATTTGTCCAGTACCTGTGAAGGGATACGTGCAGGTACCAGTCTGTCCACCTATTGTTCTTCCAGAACAATTGATATTGTATGTATTATCAAATTCAGTGGTGGATATAACACGACCATAATCTATTAGATCGCTTGCTGTTGTGACTGTATTTACAGTCACATTGTAATCATAGTAACGCACATAATATGCAGACACACTGGCTGGCTCTGTTACAGAGAACGAACAAATATACCTGTCAGATATGCCTGCACAAGGTCCTCCATCCAATCCCATGAACCACCACCCTGATATTGCAGGTTGTGCTGATAGAGATATATTGGCATTACGCTTGTAAGAATGAGAGAAGGCAATGGGTGTGCTTATGATGCCATCAGTTGTCGTTACTCTACCCACATCAATCACGTAATCTGGTGTTACATAATATCCTAATGAAAATGCTTCAATAGTATAAAACGGAATAGCATTAAACACAGCTGTTATGATTTGACTGGATGTAATGTTGAATGCACAATCAGAAAATATTGAACCATCACATGGCCCGCCAACCCAACCACCAAATTCACTGACAGAATTAGCAGATGCTATAATTGATACAGTGCTACTGTAAGGAAATTGATTGAAACAAATACTTCCACAATCAATGCAATATGGATCGGTTACTACTACACCACTACCGGTGCCTGTTTTAGTAATGTATACATCTCTGTATATACTCTGGGGATCGTTGCAAAAAGGTATACTATCAACAGATGATACAGGTGAAGTGAATATAAATTTAAGAACACTTGGATCGGGATAAGTTGGACGTATGATCTCACAATTGATAGGTGCGGTAAAATTTACATAATCTGCATAAGGGTAGAGGTATATGGCTGCAGAAAGAGTATACCCCAATGATGTAAATGGCGGGTCTACAACCCCTGCAAAGGTATCTCCTGATACAGCTGTAACTGTCAGCATATACGAATATGTTTGGATAGTCGCGTTAAATTCTTCTATAGTTAAGGTTGGCAAGGTAGACACTACCCATTTATTATAATCACCGTAAAGACTAGGAATGAGTCCATAATTGGTTTGACCTGGCAGGGAATTGAGCTGCTGCCCACTGATTGTATTAATAGATAAAATATCAGCCATTGCAGTCAATACTGGGTAATATGATATAGCGGACAAGCTAGTCACAGTGGCGTATGTAGTAGAAAACGCAATGGCTTCACCTATTGTTTCTCCATAAGTATCTAGCACCACAGCATTCTGGGTATTGCTATTGAAGATTAAATTGTTGCCAATGTTTTTAATAGGGAACCCTGAGCAACCTACAAATACAGTCAACTCATTATAGGACTCCCAATCAAATTGCACTATGTAGGTTCCAATATTATTCATCTGCACTGGCTTGATACCATCAGCAAACAAATATGTTAATTCTTTGTTTTCACCTGCAAACCCAACATCGAAATAACCAGATTTTATGAATTGACCACCCATTGTACCACCAACTGCACCAACATACTTAACAAGAAAGGGCATTGATGGATTATAGTAATTGTTATCATAAACAAAATAATATGGTCTGAACATTCGAGGGTTAAATGTCTCAAGAAATCGATCCCAGTCCCCATCTTTAAGCTGCTCATTAACAAACAAAGGCATACCATTGAGATTTTTAGCCAAGTATGTGAAATTAAATAAGCTCTTTTTTTCTGATTTGGTAAAACTAACACCATCTATTTCTACTATATTAATCTGTGGTGGCTCAGCAAATCCTGCACTCAATGAATATGAATTAATTGAAAAATTTGAAGTAATTGTGGAGGGGTATATTTTTTCCACATTAATATTTGTGAGTGGTGTTTTGTATATGGTTGGATATAATATTTTATAGTTTGAACCAGACAAATAAGGTAGTAGATTTAAGAATGCCACATATAATGTATTTTCCCTTTCTGAATACCATTCACCTGCAAACCGCTCAAGCTTACTATCTGTAAAGTACTTTGGCATGTAGAATCCAACTGTATTATTGTTAATAATCTTGCTTGCGTCAAAATCATAAGATAATGAGTCTATTATAACATAATTAGCAGTTTCTAAGACAAATGTATCGTAATACATGTTAAAATAGAGCACTGAACTGGACATCTCTTCTCTAACTTGCTCTGGGTACTTGATAAATATTGCACTCAAAGCAGCACTAGCAGGTGTAACTAAGGAGTCTACACCGCGGAAATAAAATATACCTGGTATTGTGTATTTTCTATCGTACGTACTTTTCAATGATATGGGCTGGCTTGATAATATTACTGTATTACTGCCAGGCATTATACTTGCGTCATCATAGTCTATGGCTGTAAGAGCTCGTAATGGAAATATATTCTTAAGAACCCCATACTCATTGCCAAATATGTCACTACCCCAATAGGCAGGGGTGAGAGAGCCAGTTAATAGAGAGTTTTGTCTTTCCTGCAAGGGTAGAGTATCAACCTGATCTAAGCCAGACCAAATATCCGGATTGGCCCATGTACCCTGTCTATCGCCAGTCCAAAACTGAATATTATCCACAGCTTTAGAAAAACCAGAAATATCTTTTTGCAAATCCTGCGATTGGCTTTGATAACCATAATAGAGTTGATTGTAGCTATTGGATAAGACATCACCAAATGCAAATTGGTTTGATCTATTAATTTTATTCCATTCCACATTTATGGTGTACGCTAACGGCACATGTGTTGCATCGTCATTACTATTATATGACACGTTACCAACCACCGCGGGATCAGGGAAAGCATAAATTGTGTTGGGTGCTATTTTAGTAGTATCAATGTCAAACGTTTTCTCTGGAGTATTATGAATGAGCAGACCTGTGTACTGAGGTAAGAAAAATCTTCCTAGCTGATATTGAGTATATAGTGAATTTAGATTAGGTACAGATGCTGTAGTAGGGTACTGTTTGTTAAGAAAATTTAATGTGGGCGAGCTTGTGGTGGATCTTGTTGTGAATAGTATGCCACTCACTATATCTGTAATAGTGTTACCAGTACTGAGATAGTAGAAATCTGTACCCACATACTTTGGAGCTAACATTTTCAGTACGTTCAATTTTAATTCTTCTGTACCACCACTCAAGTAAGAAACAAAATCTCTATTCTTTAAATAATATAATTCATCACCTGATAATATGGGGTTAATTGTAAAATTACTTGTGCCTAGCGTTCTTAAGAAAAAGGGATATTGCTTGATGGCATCTATAATTGCATTTTTAAAGTTTATATATACATTAGGATAGATGGCATGTATATTCGCTGCACTCAATGACTGTCTGCTTGAACTGTATTGCTCAAAAATTCCAGTCGCGCTTAACGGGCTAATGTTATAATATGTGTCCGTTGTATCATACAATTCTTCAACATAGACACTGAGACCTCTTGCAATGGCCGATACAGGTGGGAAGCTACATGTATATTGGGTATAATCGATTTGATTGGTTCTCGCAGCATCAAAAATTAACTTCTTGATAAGATTCTCAACGCCTAAATTGCTGCCGCGTAAATTATGTTGAATAGGCGCTGTTTTTATTTCCTCCCTAGTATTTGCATAAAATAGACAAATACTCTTTATTTTTTGAATAAAAAACGGCAGGATAACATCAAGATCGAGTGAGTCAGAGAAGTTGGCATTACTAATAAAGCGCTTCTCTTCTTCTGTACTAAAGTTCACAACAATTTCCCGTAAGATCTGTATATAAGAATCCCGAACAATATTTTGCGCTTCAGTCTTATTCTTGCCCTTGTACGCACTCCACTCTAGAATATAGTTTTTATAGCTTTGAAACGTTACATTGATATCGAAGTTAATTAGGTTTTGTTGATTGAACCATTGCAAAAATGTAACTGGTGCATAATAATCCAGAGGCTCTTGCGATTCATCTAGAATACTATATTTAAATGCATTTGTACTCATTTGTTATGCTCCATAGGTTAGGTCTTGTGTATTGTAATTTAATAGTTGAGATAGATATTGTAAGTCTTTATTTGCGGGAATAGGCACTGGGGCGACTGGACTATCAACTACAACTGGCACCTTGAACAGCTCCAATCCCTCATACAGGGCACGGGCAAGTACTGTTTCCATGATTCCACCATATTTTTGCCACTCCTGATAATTGTTGTCTGTTGACAGAATAGTGGTAAGCGGGTTATTAAAATCAATTACATTATCAACCACATTGTTGGCAGCATAGGGGTTGTATTGATAAAACATATAGTATGGTTTAATATCTATGCCCGATTGTGCCTTATTTCCAGTAACTAACCCCCATCCCCAGTAATAATTTACACCACTTAGCGGGTATTGCTCACCTACAACAACTGGGACACCGTTTGTCTCTGGTATTATAGTATTGCTTATGAGTTTGTACTTCTCGCTAAACTTCTCGTATGCCACAACAGGCTGACCTACCGTAAATGCACCTGTGTCGATCGATATCTCCGCGCCAAGATTACTCCCCAAATCATATCGAAAAGTGCTCAATCCAAAATTTTGATTGTATTGATTTGTACTGCCAAATAATTTTGAGTGATTGATACTAAGCAAATCCACGCTTCGTTTCAATTTAGAGGGGTACCCTGAAGTGAAATCGTAATACTGCAGCCCATACTGTTGAGCTAAACTTTTTAGAGACTCTGTTGTACATGTCTCTGGGTCAGAGGTGTTTGCATTGAAATTGGCTATTCTTTCGTAAATAGTTTTACCTAAAACCTCTGGTGGGCTATTGTAGTCTCCAACTATCTGTCCAATAAAATCATCCAACAATATATTCTTATCAAATAGAGATTCCTGCAGAATGTAACTCTTATAACTGGCAGCTTGATCAAAGTTTTCATTTATTTTATTGATAATAGGGGTGTTTTGTATTATATTAAAAAGATTGCTTGTGCCTCGTATAATTCTTGGAAGTGGGTTTATTATAGAGGCGTACTTGTTGACCCACCGAACACCTGTCCAATCTCCAAATACACTGTAAAATGCTTGCATGCCATCAGGCGCAGTCAATTGAATATCTGGTAAATTTAAATTATATAATGATGAAAGTGGCGGTTGGGTAGCAGTATTTTGAGGAAAGAAGTAAATTTTTCCCTCGTAGTTATGGAGAATCCAGACATACCCTTCATTATCAGCAGCCACACCATCTATGCCTTGGTAATATCGTGAGTCAAAATTAGAGCTACCAATGAAATATTCTTGCACATCATTAGTTGTGGAGTGAATACGAGAGAGATTGGAGAATGCATGATGCACCCAGATATTCTGATACAAGTCTATGGTAATATTGCCAATGCTGTTGAATTGCAGTGGGTAACCTGATACTAAATTCAGATTGGAATCCCACTTGTATATATTATCATAATTTGCAAATGCGTTCGGGTCATTTTCATTTAAATTCTTAGCAAAAGCAATTAAATGGTTATTCTTATCTACAATAATCTCTTGTATTGATAGTGGAGCTTCAAAATTAATAACACTGAGTTGTTTTCCTGAACTACTATATTTGACTAAAAAGCTTTTAACAGGGTGACTATAACCTACCCACACATTATCTGCTGTGTCAGTATCAATGCATGATGGAAGAATTAAATTTTCACCTGTAAACCCACTCAATGTATCTTTTGATGATATGTACAGCGCAGGATCTATCAATACAGTATTTTCATATGATGGTACAGCAATTGCATCCACCACATCTGTGTTGGTATTGATGCGAATTGTTGAAATGGCGTCATACAGGGTCACCCAAGCGTTGCCCTTACTATCAATAGCAATATTTGAAGGGCTGGCGCTGTCGAGATCCCCTAGATAGGATCTTGCCTCTGGAGCTGTGAAATTATCTATAAAAGTTGGAACAGCAGAAAGCTTGAATGTATTTAATATTGTTCCAGACAGTGTATATACATACACAATATCTTCATCTGAATCTGCCACCCATACTTTATCAATATTACCCATGCTATACGATTTGAGTGGGGATATACTCACTGGCATAGTTGAGCTTGATGGTGTGAAGTAGGTTTGATAATTGCCTGTCAAATCAAAGTGCAGATCTTCATAATGGGCATGAGTAAAGATGGGTTCCTTGCTGAAGCGCTTTATATTCTTAAAGCCAGGCTGTCCTGCAAATCCATAACTAGCTGCTGAATTTATAACAGGACTATCTTGTATTAGAACTGCTGCACTTATTGCTACAGTTGATGCTGGGAATGCTTTGTTTAGAACACCACAAAAGTAAGCTCCGCTGCGCTGGTATTGTGGGGCATTGGTGTTTTGTCTGAAAATGGCATCATCAAGTTTGTATGTACTGAGGGTTGTAAATGCTGCTGTTGGGTCTTGTGCAACAATTCTATATAATCCCAAGCTAACGGTATTGAGATCTGTTGGATCGGACCCATCAAATTTAAATCCCGTTATTGGTGGGTAGCATTTTGTGGTGAATTGATCCACGTCCTTAAATGTGACTACAAATGGTATATCAGTATTACACCATTTCACTGGATATATACTAAACGAATGTATGAGTTGGCTTGATAGCGGTCCTATATTTTGCTGGGTACCTTCAGTGGATATACCATTGCTTGTAATGGCAAGACTCTCTGCAGGGTTAAAAATGGATTTCAAGTAACTTACTTGGGTTGGATAATTTACATACCCATAGGGATAGTTAGCAGTATTAAATTGCCGATCATCAATCGAGGGATCAAGTTCTAGAAATCCTTTTGTATTAAAGTTTGCATATAAAAATATTAGTGTATCGTCATTGGATGACGGGCGCTGATCAACATAAGAAACATTATAGTCAATAGATGTACCAGTTGTACCTGCAAAAGCAGTGCCTGTCTTTTTAAAATTATAAAATTGTAGTTTGCTATAATCATCCGACCACCCAGCAAACACACTAGTACTAGTTGTTCGTGTGCTATCAATAAGTCTTGAGCTACCAATACCCTCTGGTGTAGTGTATGTTTCTATAAATCCAAAATAACTTCTCAAATGACTCCATTTACTTGTATAATACGATGACACCGACATAAAATCACTATGACTACCACTTGCATACAACATGACTGTGTAGTCGTTGTCATTCAATAAATCATTATTTTGCCAAGAATTATAGCGCCATATCTCAAGTGGATCACTTTTTTTACCCGCGGGCAGAGTGTACACACCAAGAGTTCCTGCTGGTTGTAAATTGTTAAATATGACTAAATCAGGTAACGCATTTTGCACAGTAACTGAGGCGACTGTAAGATCTGGTGTTATGCTAGCAGTTTGTGCATTTCCTAAATTATCATAAACTACTGCAGTTATTGAATATGTGCCTGGGTATTTGTAAGAGTGAATGGCACTAGGACCTGTAAACGTTGTACCATCACCAAAATTCCACAAAATACGAAATCGATTGTAGGTATCATCGAATAAAATGGGCTTAATATAAAAAGGTGTGCTTGGCAGCGTATAACTTGTATATGTTCTTGGAGCTGTACCGGTGTCAGCTGTAGTGATTTGTATTCTTACGGCCGTTAACGGCAACATACTAGTACTCCCTTACACTTGCAGCTTGTATGTCTGGTGTAACAACCTTGATTTGATTTAAAAGAGTATCAACATTATACATGTACGGTACCTTGAAGTAAGGCAAAGGCAAACTTTGTGTAATAATTTGAATATCTTCACCAGGATTACTATACACAGGGTTAAAGACCAAGAAGCTTAATCCATTTCTAATAACTTCCACACCATTCACTGTTCTGGTGCAATACAGGGATACTGTGCCATCGATGTCCAGGATGGTTGTTGTTAGTTGGTCCAGACTCACTAATTGACCCAAGGTAACATTCTGGGGATCAAAATAATCTTTAATTATTTTAAAGATTTGGCGTCTAAGTTCATCTTCACTGAATCGCGAATTTGGATTTCTGGTAACAACAAGCTCAGTTCCTGCTATAATATCGGGTGTGAGCTGTTTATCATTAATTTCAGATCCAGCTGCAACACCTAGTCCGAATGCAGTATAAACAGGGTCCATTATAACAACTTCTGATGTGGCCATTTTTATATTCTGCAACCCTCGAATAATATAATCTTTCAAGCCAGTGGATAAAAAGTTATTATTAATTTGAACACTGTTAGTTTTTTGTAGTTTAGGCACAATGTAGACGTATATGTTGTTAAAATCACAACTATCGGAAAAATTAACCTGGTTCAACAGCACCCTACTATCGGTGTTGGGCGACTTTAAACCGATATTATAATAATATCGCATATGGTCAGCAACATAATCCCAGTTATTCACAACAGCAACATCATTAATGAAATTATCATATTTGTTTCTAATAAAAAGCTCAAAATCAGACGTTGTGATAAGTCTGTATTGGGTTTTGAAAGTATTTGCAGCGTTATTTCTCATGCTCTCTGCTGTTTCAAGTTGTGCAAAGTCTGTGGAGGCGTTTGTATTAGAAAATACAAGTGAAGCTGCTTGTGGAGAAGTTAGATACGATTGATTAGCATTTTTTGTGTTATTAAAGATGCTGGTAAATTGTGGTGTGTTGTAAATGAACAAAGTATTACCATCTAAGTTGCCTGGCCCAACTTGACCAGGTGCCCCATCACTTTTGAGATAATACACAGCAACCAAGTAATTAGGTAGCAATTGCTGTCCATTTACATTATTACCAAATTTGATGGCATATCGTTGATTTTCATTTAATCTGCATTCAAAGCTCTTGCTAGTGGGTCCCTCAAGATACAAGCTATCCACCCGGTTCCATTGTGCCCATACACCTGACTCATCAAGCACATACACATGAATATTTGTATGGTCAACCAATTCATTGTTATTATCAGGTCCTGTGGCAGCAAGTGAAAACTGTTCAAAAGGCGACCCAGTGGCAATATATATTGGGTATTCTTGGAATAATCCTTGATAGAGCAAAGCTGTCTGTCCTAATTGTGTCAATAGCTCTGTGCCAGCTTCTGTTTTAATGAAAGTTGTATCTTGAGTAAAGGAATAATTGAGACCATTAACAGTAAAGTATGAATACCTAGGAATTGTATATATGCCAGTTGGTAGCGTTGCAGGCGCAGTAGCATTAAAATTGAGAATACTTGTTTGAAACCCAATTGGATTGTAATTTAAAGCCTTGACAATTTTATTCATGTTCTCATAAAGCTGTGCTTGGTTGTACATACTCTCACTTGCTGTTTTGTTGAGATAAAATAATAAAACATGATAGCTATATGCAATAATGTCGAGTAAGCTATTAAAATTACTACCTTCGTAAATTTGATCGGTAAACACGCCGCCCTGTGTTAAACGCTGCTGCATTAATGATTTGAGAGTAGTGGCGTCAAACGCAGCATATGCATTAAACGGCAAGTCAAATTGATTGCTAGTTATTGTTTTCATTAATTAAAATAATATCCGGAATCACTTAAAACCCCTTTTAAACTGACTCCTGTAATATTTAACTTCGGAACATCAATTAGCATAAAGATGTTGTATTGATTATTATCTTCATCAACTTCAACGTTAAGCTTTCTCATTGTTATACGAGGTTCATACTTACTTACACCTTTTAGGATAGTTTCTCCTATAATTCTGCCTTGTTGTCGAGTAGCTTGGACGAATAGATACTGTGTTAAGTTTAACCCATAAACGGGGTTAAGAATTTTTTGACCAGGCATAGTAGTGAAGAGATTAAATAGACTATTTTTTATTGCACCAATATCTTCCGAAATTTGAATATCTTTTACTTCCCTTCGCTTGAGAAGCTGAGTATTTCGTGTATAGTCTATTTTCACGTCCAGTAACAAGTCTTTATAGAGAGAGCCAGAGACAGATGAGGTTACGGAATTGACTACTATTGCTGCCATAGTATTATTTATATAAGGATAATTGTTCTATAAGAACATAAATACTATATATGAATAAGTTTGTTAAGCTGTATGAGTCAGCAATCCAGAGGTATACACGTGGTGGGTTTCTAACGGGAGATTTGGTAAAATTCATAGATTATGCATTTAAAGATGATTTCTTCAAAAAACAATCACCAAACTATGTTCAAAAGGCTAAAGCTTTTAGCGAAGGCGGTTTAAACATAAGAGTTAGTGCTGTGAAAGCTGTAAGACCTACGATCCATTCTGGTGACGTACAGAACGAAGCAGATGAGTTTCTAATTGATATTGTGCAAGAGTTAGCACCCGGGTGCTATAAAGAATTTATAACAATACCAGCTCATTTACTTTCGCCTATTGATGTTTATCCGAATCTATTACCAGTACCAGATAGCTTAAAAAGACACAATCACACCATAGTTAAGCCTCAAGAGGTTGATATTAAGGACGAAGAAGAATTATGCCTATCCCCACACCGTCAAACTCTTACTAGCGATGTTGGTGACAAGAAAGATTCTGAAGGCGATAGAAAGCTCAATAACTTCAATACAAAAATTCCTAGCTTACCAGCAAAAGATGAATCTAATCCAAGCGTTGATTCAGGTACTCACAGATATCTACCTAAGAAGCGCTAATATCAGATAAAGCCAGCACTAAGCAATAAAAATTAATTTCTTGATCAACTACAAACGCTGATCTATACATATACTCACCAATAGTAATCAGCCATAGCTTTTTTTGATGCTCCCCTAAAGAGTAGTTGCCATTGCAAGTAGAATCAAACAGTGATTTCATTAATAAAGAATAATCGCCTTGAAATGCTGCCTCATTTTCAATAATTAACTTTCGAACAGCCTGAGCTTTCTTGCTAGTAATTAAAGTGATTATCTTATCGGTAAATTCATCTTGAATATTTAAATCGGGTATTGATAAAGTACCAGTAATACTATATTTTTGCATTTCATTAATGCACTTACGTATATCAGGAAAATATTTTCGAACTAACCCTACTAACTTCTTCTTATTACCCTCATCAACAACAATATTTTCCATCTTAAGAATAGTATAGCATCTCTTAAGAACATCTGGTAAGCTTGGTTCTAAATCTATAAACTGACACCGGCTTTGCAGAGGTCCAATGACTCTATGCTTATAATTACAGGTTAAAATAAACCTACAATGTGCGGCGTACTCTTCCAAAACATTGCGTAACGATCTTTGAGCCTCCATGGAAGCCATACCATCTACTTCATCAAGCAAAACAATTTTCTTTTTTCCATTAAAACTCTTTGTTCTACTAAACCCGGTTATATCATTTCTTACTGCGTCAATTCCAACTTCAGAACAATTCTGATAGATATGCTCTGCATCTAGAGCCGCAATTAAAACCTTTGATGTAGTTGTCTTGCCTATGCCTTGATGGCCACAAAACATTAAATTAGGAATTTCCTCGTTCTTTACAAACGAATTAATTATTTTTCTTGTATTGTCGGATAAAACGATATCACTAACGTTTTTAGGGCGATATTTTTCTACCCAAAGCTTATCTACATCCATATTATTTACCGCTGCTACCAAATCCCTTTTCACCACGATCAGCCGCCTGAACTGCACCCCAATCAACCGACATTTGAATATTAAAATGCACAACTAGCTGTGCAATCCTATCACCTTTATTAACCTGGTATGGTTGATCATTATGATTGTACAGTAGTACTCCTAAATCTCCCCTATAGTTCTGATCGATAACACCGGGATGTGCTAAGACACCGCTCTTAAAGCTTAGCCCCGATCTCGACTCCACACTTATCCAGTATCCCGGTTCAATATAAGCTAATTTTAAGCCTACCGGCACCACAACACGGTCATTCGCTGGAATTACTGTACTTTCTACAGCTGAAAGATCCCACCCTGAATCGGACGGGTAATTCTTCTGCGGTAAAACAGCATCCTGGTGTGTTTTCTCAAATTTCATAAAAGGATTATAGGTGGGTAGTTCCATAAACATAATATAACGTATGGTATATCGAATTCAATAGATAAATATAATGTGGACGAAAAAGAATTTAGTGTCAATGATCTTATTAATGAACTGAACATTAATACCAAGGAAAACAAAGCTCTTCTAAAGAACGAAGAGTTCAATCTACCTAAAGATAAGTTGGAAGAATTTGTATTGAATAGTACAGGTAGATTGGTAACACAAGGGCTCGAGATTGTTGAAGGGGTTAAGGAATATGTTATGAATAATCCAGAGAGCAGAGAAGTACTAGCTCTATCAGATGCGTTAAAAGCGGTAGCAAGCGCACTTTCAGTAGTTAAGGATATACATGTATCTCAAATAAAGCGAGATAGTGCTAAAGATCTCAAGACTATGGAAATCGAGGCAAAGAAAAATATTAAGGAAGAAGAAGCTAGAGTTGGTCTGTTTATTACCCGGGATGAGCTTTTTAGGAAAATAATGGAAGATGCTAAAGTGATAGAAACAGAGGCTTCTGTAATTACGAAACCCCAAGCACTTTCCGAGTCGTCACCGAACTCGTAACCTCTTTTAGCTGGTTGAATAGCAGATCTTGATTCAAAGTATTACCCTCAACATTAACAGAAATATTAGTTTTAGGTACAAATTGTATGTTATTAGTAGCAGACCGTGGATTATAATTACAGTATAACTGTATAACGTTGTATAACTCTTTGAATTCTGATTGTATTTTTTCATTTAAACTAGGAATAGCATTTTTCATACGAACAAAATGTTGGGTATCAGGTGTTAGATTGCTTCCCTGGGAAACGTTTCCGCTCTGTACTGTACTCTGTATGTTTTGAATATTCTTACGAAATACCATATTTGTTTTTTTACTAAGTTCAGCGTGTAGCAATTGTGTCGAAGGACTCATTTTATTTGTTAAACTTGCACCATAGCGTAATGGTGTCATCATCTTACTACCAGTAACATCACTTACAAGCTGTAGGGAGTCATCTAGATAGTTTTCTAGCCGCGCCAAACTACCTATGCTATCACTGAATTGTTTATAAAAAGTACCTTCATTAATCTCTACTCTTACTTGATTCTTTACCTCATTAAGAGCAGTATTAAATTTAGAAATCCAATCTGCAGCAAATTGAGGTTGCATGGATTTCATTTGATTGTCTAACTTAATAAAGAAATCTTTTTGTGATGTAATAACATCGTTCTGTACCTTTGTTAGATTGTAATCAATAGAGGTTTGTAATTCGGTAGAATAATTATTAATAGTAGATAAGAAGTTTGAAGCTTTATCGTAAAAATCTTTTTTATAAAAAAGATTAATTTGTGTTAGTTGAGGGTCTATTGTTTTAGAGTTCATATGGATGTGTCGTTATTATTACTTTTATTAAAATTATAAGTTTTAACAGCAACTATATTGTTAAAATATGTACCAGCTCCAAATACATGTTCAACTGTAGTTATCATATACATACCTAAGGATTTATTATCAAACTCACTATTGGTTTGACTATCAGACCGTGAGATAGTAATAAATTTGCCTGGGTTTCTCACAACATTGCCGCGACACCTAAAAGATATAGTAGTATTAAGAAAGATACTCGAGAGCAAGAATCTGTTTCGTCCTGAGTTTAGTCGCGATATCGGATCTGTATTAGGATTGTATTTGTTAATAATATTTTTTTGCTGGAGTCTTGTTTGATTTAGAGGAAGGTTAGATGTAGGGTTAAGACCTATGCTACCTTTTAAGGTATTCACAAAGTTTTTCTTATACGTTTCTATATTTTTATTAATATTATTCTCTGTTATATCAATACTAAAAACTTTCTTATTTGCGTCATAGTTATGTACCATATGAGATACAAGATTATTAGTTACATCAACTGAAGCGGGGTTTGATATTTGAAAATTATCAACTAAACAATAATCGGTCAAATCATATGAAAAGATTGATGAAGGGGTTCGCTTAGGTTGATCGCTTGCTGCACCACTATCAGTTTGCTGTTTTCCAAGAATAAAGTTTTCTATTAGTCCTGGTCCCCCTAAATCACCAAAAGAGTTATTCCCGCGATAATACGCACTTTTAAATAATTGTGCGATTGGTATTAACGACCACACCTCATTATGCTTCATTAATATAGCAGGAGAATTTTGATTAGCTGAATCACTTACATGGTTATCAAGTAAATACTGTAGATCATCAATAGCTTTATAGTGAGATGGGCTACTATAAAAAATTTTTGTACCGCCTTGGTCCCAGTCTCCCGTTTGCAATGTTAGGTTGTATTCCTTGTAGATTTCCTCTAGAAGTTTTTTTATTGCATCACCTGTATACATACTACGCTCGCCATCTCCAATGCCTTTGCTATATCTTCCTGTACTAAAGTAAGAATTTTTTTCTTTTAAAAGTTGATAAGTATAATCATATAGAAAAAGCTTTTTTTGCTTAATAGTTTTATCTTCATAGATAAGATCTTCTGAATCGTATACTGAAAAAAGATAATTTATGGATAAATCAGGATTTTTAGTTTTGTAATTATTGAGAGTACCAGTATCATCACGATCGATAAACGGTTCAATTTGAACTAACAATAAATCTCTACCATCGCCACGAAAAGTGTATGGTTTAAACGATTTGTTTATCTCCCCGTCTGTATTACTTCCAATACTATCAAAGCTTTCTAAAGCATCCAACTGATTATTAAAAATAATATAGCCATCAGTATAAAAGGAAGTAATTCTATCTGTCATTTTAAAATCGACAATAGCGGAATAATTTATTTTAGCAAAATTTCCATTTGTATTTAATAATATTACATTAAAGCGGTACTTATTATCTGATATCGTTACAATATCATCATCAAAAGAATTAAATCCAAGATTTTGTAGTACAGGGTGCATTATTGTTTTAACTGAACGTTAATATTGTTAATAATTGACGGGACAAAGCTAGGCTTTATAATATTGAGACGAGTACCTGCAGGTGGGTATAATATAGGATTGTAGATGTTATTTGCCAATACAATCAACCACCACAGATTCATTGTCTTGTATTCATCGTAACTAATAACAGTCCATGGCATAATCCTATTTAAAGTAATGGTATAATAGGTTTCCGGTTGCAGCGGCGTGGGTATGTATATGCTATTAATAAGATTATAGTAGAGAAACGGTTTTGTGTTCGCATCTTCTACAGGATACATTCTAAAGATATTTTCATAGCTATTCTGTGGCAGTTGCGCTAAAGCCGCTATGTCTTGTCTAAAAACGCCTAATGCTGATAATCCAATCATTGTGTTGCTACCTCTGTTGCTTGGCTGAACAACCTACGGCGGTTTCCACTAAACTGGGTAGGTACCCCAATTATGCCTTGTGTCTCTTGTAGAGTTCTAGTCGAGGAAGTAGATATAATATTGTACTTATCGTATAACATAGAATAGAGGAAATTCTGGGATTCCCTTACTAAAGCTCTAAGAGTTATTGTAACGTCATAAGCATCAGGGATAATAGATTCAATCTTTATTGTCCCAGTACCATATGGAACATCAATTAACATTTTTCTTACAGAGCCAACAAAGGCAACCTTCATAGTCTCAATGTAAGCGTAGGGATAATAACGAGACCCCGGTATGCTAACCTCGTAAATTACAGGTGGATCAATTAAATCTCTACTACGTCGATTGGGTCGATTTTGATAAGCTAGTAAGTACAGTAATTGCCAATTACGTAATACGTCAGTGTACGTTGCCCACCCGGTGTTAACAAGAGGAAATTTAAATATTAAAGCTTCACCATCTTCACTAAAATTATAAAATTTTGGTTTTTCTATATATATTCCCGGTGCATTCATGTTTGCATTAGCAGCTACAGTCAGTGCAGCGGATCCTAAGTTTTCTGATAAGCCGTAAAATGCTCCACCTGGGCCTCCTATTTCTGCAGGATTAAGATTTGGTGTACTACTGAATTTGTTGCTAATATCATTCAAAGTATTAACAAAGTATGGAAATCTATAATAAAATTCTGTATCTTCAGTCAAATAAAGACCCTCATAGGGTAATAAGTATTTGCTATTTAAACTTTCAACATTTAAGTTTGCGCCAGCGGTTTGTGCTACATCTAGTCCAAAACCTGCAAGTCGGCTTAAATTATTGAGAGCCCCTGCCCCACCCACAGCGGCACCGACTGCCGCACCTCCCAATTGTGTAGCGCCTGCGATAAAATCAGCAAATGGGGCTGTTGTTGGAAACACCTCTGAGGTTGCTCCTGCTGCTCGTCCTAATTGTCTACCTCCAAATTGATTTACGAGAGTAGCACCAAGAGCCGCGTCAACTAACCCACCAGCAAGAGGAAATTTTGCTTTAAAGTTATTAATAAAATTAGTTGCATCAGTAACCGATTCCTGAATTGCATATGTGTAGTATGCAGCTTGTGCAACAAAAGAGTTAGTTATTAATCTCTTTTCTTTTAAATATATCTCTGGTACTCCGACTTTACTTTCAGCAGGAGAAGTTGTCCAGTGAAAATCATTAATAATATCGTATAGAGAAAATCCTGTTGCGGCATCACTTATACAGTTTGCGCCACCTGTAGACGACCCCCTTCGTACAGGTACGGCTTTTGGTGCACCAAATCGTTTTTCTTGCTCTTTAAAAGAGTATAGTTTATTAGATAAGTTCATTAGATTGTAAATCCTGGCATTGAAGTGCGGCTATTATTAATATCTATAATACCTCTGCTAGCCTGCTTTCTGTAATCATCTCTAAAGCTTTCAATTAAACCTGTATTGATTGGTTGGGACTTTTGTTGTTCTCTATTTTGTGAAACTGTAAGACTATTTGACGGCTGTATACTGGGTAGATAGGCTAAAATCTGCCCAGCAATGGACTTTAGTTCATCTATTGATCCTTTTAATTCCTTAGAAGATGTTGCCGTTGCTTTTGCCATATTTGTTAGATTTTCATTCATTGATTTTAATGCATTTTCTGAAAGACTGGTCGCTGGTGATACTGGCTCCTGTACTGGGGCATTCTGCTGAGGATACTGCTTGGCTATATTAGCAATTATTTCATTTATATTCTCCTCTGCAGCCGGGTACTTTTCTGCTTCATTAATAGGCGACATCGGTTCTTCAGTAGGTTTAGCAATTGGTGTGGGCGGCGTATTATTAACCGGTGATGGGTTTACAGTTTCAGGCATAGTTTGTAAGGGTTCTATATTCTTGTTCTGCAAAACTGGAGCTTCAACAGGTGTGATAGGCTCAGGCAGCGCAACATTTAAGGTAGCTTGTTGTGCCTTCTTTTCATCTACCTGTGTTACCAGATTTCTTTTAAGTGTTTGCAGGGTGTTTGCTTCTTCTACATTTTCTGGCAACTTATCAAAGTCAAAAAATGGATATTCCTCACGTAGCTGACGTTCTTGTTCTACAGTAATAGGTGCATTTTGTTTATCTTCGCGCAAAACATCATTTAAATCTGCAGGGGGTTTCATATTATTGGATGTAGCTGGCTCGTTGCTTGGAGCAATTACAGGTATGTTTTTAGAGGTATTATTCTGCCTACTATTCAACTGCGATAATAAATCTTTCTTAAACGTTTCAAATCGTTTTGCTTGCTCTTCGCTTTCTGGAAGCTTATCAAAGTCGAAAAAAGGATATTCTTTACGTAACTGACGCTCTTGCTCTGTAGTAATGTTTTGTTCTATGAGAGGCTTAATCTCTTTAGAATTATCAGAAGTAGTAGATAATATTTGTGTGGGTGGAAGTGTATCAGTATTCAGAGGTGTTTGGGGTTGAATCTCCTGTTTTTCTAATGGAGTAGTAACAGGTGAAGGCTCTTCAGTTTTTATACTAACTGGTAGCTCTACTTCTTCTACCTTAGGCAGAGTTACATCTTTTGATGTTGTAGTAACAGGTTTAGGACGATTTACAGGTTTAATATCTGCAAAAGTAACTTTGCGAGTACGCTCGGTGAGCGTTTTTTCTAGAGCGTCCAAGTCTTCTTGACTCATATTATTAAGCTGCTCTCTTGGCACACTATATGTTTTTGCATACAGATCTTTATAAGAGCTTTGTGCTTTATCTAGAGCATCACTATTAACATCATAGTCCATAATATATTTATAACAAAATTATCTTACAGGCTTACAGAGCTATCTGTAGTAGCTGACTCCTTTTCTGTATTAAAGATATTAAGATAGATATCACACTCCGAAGGTGTTAAATTATTAATAGTATTACTGTCCAAATTTAATTTTGTAAGTAAGGTATATTTCTTTTTATAAAGACTTTGTGCTTGAGGAATGAAGGTCGATTTCAAGAATCCAAACAGTGTATTTCCTAGAAGATTAAACCTGACTGAATAAAAATCTTTTAGTTGTTTGTCATTATTAATAATGTAAACAGATTCAAATGCTTGGTCATATTTACGAAGATGATTATAAATTTCCGTAATAGCGGTCTTATCAATAGTATTAAAGAATTTTTCTTTTGTATTTTGGTCAAAAGCTCCTGGATAAAAATCTTTATTATTGATACGAATTTTAAAGATACTTTCATGCAAATAATTAACTGAATATAACTCCTTAACAGGTGTAAATGCAATCTCTATATCATCTAATTTTAAATTTTCAATAGTAGGAATTACAAGTTCTGATAAATCTGTAAGTATATCGAAAAGATTAAATGTAAGAGCACATGTACTCTCATCTGTATTTTTAGCACGGTAAAACAACTGACCTGATACAGACGAGGCTCTTAAAAATAGTAATAAAAACCATTTATCATAGCGAGTGAGTTTATAGAAAAGTTCTTTTTGTTCTAAATTTTCTTGAAGAATATCGTTAAATGTTTGATTTAAACTTTCATCATCTTCATTTAGTATGTATTTACTAATTATCTCTAACTGATACATCTTTAACTCAGCAATTTTAAGATATTGCTTTAAACTTGGGGCCCAGCAATTAAGATAAAAAGAGTGCATTAGAAGAATCCTGCAAGATCTAAGGTTCGTGAAGCGGCATCTTGAAGAGGAGAAACTTGTGGTGTATAATTACCATTTGTAATGCCGCTCACTGTGTTAATAATATCTGCTAGCGGAAAATACATACTATTTTCTATTGTATAGTTTGTGTAGATAAAATTAACATCATATATTGTTGCAGCGTTAGGCTCGTCGTAGCTAAGATTTATATTGTTTACAAGTGTTGGGACACAATTATAGAATCTAAACACCTTTCTAGGTATTTGACTTATATTTTGATAGCTTCGTGTATAGCAAAGTAGGGTAATATTACTTTTTACATTACGTATATCCTTTTGCCCGGGCGTATCACCCGGGTAGGCTACTAACCCTAGATGATTTGCCAGCATAACCCATGGACGAAATACATTATCTACAATACTAGTATTTGTTTCAAGGAAGCCTAGACGGAGCGGTTTACCTGCATAGCCCATTCTGTTTTCAGCCATAATACCAGGTATAAATCCACGACTCTTACCGCTTGAGCCGATAGTAATATCACCCACAAAGAAAGATTCTTGCGGTATCATAGCAGTTTGCGCAAATACACAACCAATTACTTTTTGAAAAGGAAAACTAGTTAATAATGTCTTTGCTTGATCTATATCATAGCCCTTTTTAGCACCATCAACACGTTCTAATTGCTGTAAGATGTTTGTGTTGAGAAGACGTGGAAAAGAATCTATTACGGCAATCCATTGCGATTGAAGAGGTATTGAAGTTAACCAACTTTGTAATTGTAATAAGAAGTAATCCCGTGTACTAATTAATGGTACCCCTGGAATATTGAATCCAAGTACGTTTGTTATTTGTGGTTGACTGAGAGGGTTGGTTCCTCTTCCGATGCCAATAGCGTTATTGGTTAATCCTTCGAATGCATTAGTTAGCGGATTATTCATCAACAATTACTCCAATATATTTATCGGAGTAATGTTATTTTAGGACTGGCGAGTAAAATAATGGTAGGCTAGCTTCACGTCAAACGAAACAATATCGCCTTTACCAGCTGAGAAATCATACTTAATGCCGCCAACTTCTCTAATGCTTACACCGATTAATTGATATTGAGCAACTTTCTCCATCTTAGTATCGAGTTGAACTAGATCGATTACACTTGCTTGTGTTGGGGTGAAGTAATTGCCTGTGCTATTGGTATCGTTAAAGGTATCACGCGTCCAATCTTCAAATTTCTGTCTGATGTTATTTTTAGCATCATTGTAGAATGTTAATGAGTAATTAGCACTGTCTGGGTATGCAGCAACACCAGGAAGGTTAAAATTTAACCCCATGTAGCTTGTTGTTACATTGTTAATTTGTCTAGCGGGTAGTGAAGCAGATCTTGCGTAAACTAAATCATTCTCATCAAAGGTGGTTGTGGTGCCTCCGGGGGAGATACTCAATACCCTGAATTGAATATCGCGTTGAAAATCACGCGCAGAAGCTACTCTATAAAAATCCGAGATGAGTTGTTTTACGGCTGGCATAGTATTATTATTTATTCTCCTTTTTTAGTTTAGGCTAATAACTCCTGGAAGTTTTGGCTAGTACGAGTTGCGTAGAAGCTTACCAAGATAAACTCTGCAGCACGTACTGGCTTGAGATAGATATCTACCTTCATTTCGTTATTATCAATAACATCTGGTGTATTATTTCGCTCATCGCAAATAATGAGGTAGTCATAAACACCTTCTGTGTTCTTGGCATTCTCAAAAATTGGAGTGAGCGTATTAATTACTTGAGTTCTCGTAAACAATGTATTAGGTTCAAATATGAAGAACTTAACTGTATCACGAGTTGCAACTTCAAGATTGAGGAACAATCTACGTACATTAATACGATCAAACGCACTGGGTTTCTTTAGCAGTGTCTTTTGACCGAAGATTACAAAACCTTCAACGGGGAAGAAGGCAACTGGATTCAAGCCAAATTTATAAAGCTGATCGCGTTGCTTCATCTTAGGATATACACCCAAATCATTAACACCAAGAAGAACTCCTCTTGTGAATCCAGCTGGTGCAAACCAAGGTTGGAAGTTAGCATCAGTATTACCCATTGCAGCAGCTGCAAAGCCACTAAATGGTACCCATACTTGTCTATTTGTAGCAGGATCAATTACTTGAGCTACTGTTGCATATGTACAAGCATAGCTCGAATCAATTAAACTAAATTGATGACGTAGCGGCCAGTAGATGTGCTGACTGAAGTTTGTAGAGCTATAACCATCTGCTGCAGGATCTGGATCGAGACCCGCATTGGGTCCCCATAATTTCTTTGTATTGATTACTTTATTATTGTCACCTTGGACAAATATATGTCTTAGCGCATCAAGAATAACCAAGAAATCTTTTCTTTGATTCTGCGCTTGTTGTACGAAGATACTAGCAATACTATTGTATGTTGAGCGAATGAGTAAACCATCTCCGTCGAGATTCTCTGAATTAGTAGTATATAGAGCACTCAATGCATTAACAGGCCACGTATCAACATAAGGGCCATTTGCAGATAATGGTAAATTGCTATTCAGAGTCTGATATACTGAACCGATGTAAATAGAACCTAGACCAGCTTCACATGCAATATTAATAGGATAAAGATCTGGGTTTTCCACAAGCTCAAATACTCTCTCGAGCTTCTGGGGTAGATTACCAATATTTTTATCAGCAACTACTGTATTCGAATAGATACCAAACGGAAACAATGCATTAGTTGTACCAAATGCTTGTAGGAGTGATAATACTGTAGCAGACGAGGCACCAACACGTGTGGTATAAGAAGTATTATCATCTACAAATCCAGGGTTGTTAAATGGTGTTGCAAGCACTGGTGATAGCATTCTTGCTTTCTTTGTGGGGATACCGTCATTACCCAGCCAAGAGTCACCATAACGATTGCTGATATACGGGTTAACAATTATTCGTGCATTAGGTGAGTTGGATACCTGACTACCTAAGAAGAAACTAATAGCAGGGCCACCATTTTGACTAGCGATTTGTCTGTGCCAGTCAAGCGAACCAGCATAGCTTTCTGCGAGTACATAATCAAGAGCAATAACATCAGGTGAAAAGACGCTCTGACGTAGTTTAAATACACCAAGCGAAAGGGTATCATCAAATGTACGAGGGCTGAGATCGTAATTACTAATATTTTCCATTACTTCACTGATGCTAGACCCATCACCAAACTTAGAAGCACTTAATGTAAAGTTTAATCTAGCTGGAGGAACATCCACATAGGTGTTAATGGATGTTGCATTACTAGCAATACCAGCAACACTCAAGACTCCGTCAAAAGGTGTTGCAGGGTTATTGTTGTTATTATCTGTTAGAGCAACATAATACCCTTCAAACTTATTATTAACTGTAGTTTGGGAGCGATTCAAAACAATAACAGCTGCATCGTTTAAAGTATCGTAAGTGTACTTTACACCACTTTGAGGTAGAATATTGCTATGCCAGTTAACATTGTTGTTTAGTAATTCTTGATACTGCTCTATGCTTAATTCTAAATGTGTTGGTGTACCCAAGAAATATGTATCAGCTGAAGAAACATTCGATGTATAGGTACCATTCTTAGTGAATGCAGCAGGATAGACCAGGGCACTATATCTCCACTCAGCAAACCCCTCACCTTTAGCTACACCGTAAGGTAGTCTCGAAACTTTTAATTGAATGGGCGATTGTAAGGAGGCTTTTACTGTATGGTAAAAATATCTTTCTGCGGCATTTGTAGGTGTACCATAAATAGCTTCAAATTCGCCCATGCTTGTTGGTTCGAGAACCTCGTCTATTGGACCTTGAGCAGCAAAACCTGTAATAAAAACGCTTGTACCTTGATTGACCACCGGGCGAAGCGTAAGATCAACTTCTCTGATCTCTACCCCGGGACTTTGAATTGTTCTGGCCATTTTAGTTTACACCTCTTACAAGAAATTGTTGACTCATATCGTTTATATTTATACCTTTGCCGACCAACTTTTACAGAATTTTTTCTCTTTTTTACAGCAAGGACATTTTTAACTGATGATATGCAAATTGAAACCCACATTCCATTTCACTTGAATCCCTATCATTATAGTTTACACCTTCAAGACCAATAGGAAAAGTTCTAATATAGTCAAATCTAACAGTTTGCTTGTTATATTCGTCCAAACCGTATATAGATATATCTGTCATATATTCAGAGGTGTTTGAATCTATGTTTTGATTACTAGGATCAAAAATACCAGTGGACGAATTATTAAAAATATCTAACCATTTAAATAAAACCCAATAATTGTTAAATTGATTATCTACAGTAAAGTTAATCTTCAAGCTTGGAAATTCGGGTCTAGCATAGGATGTTACTTTGAGTGTTTGGCCACCGTAAGGTACTAATACAGGGGGTATTTCTACTGGTGGTGCAATTGCTCCAAACACGCTAAACTGCAAAGTGTTGAAGTTTACGGAAGAGTTTCTCCTTGCAACTTCAGCAACTTTATCTTTTAGAATAGTAGGTATAGTTAGTACACATAGAAATTTATCCCTACGTTGTTTATTGAAGGGGCTCTGAAAAACTGGTTGCTGGTTTACAGGTGTTGCCACGAGTTATTTATATCATCATCAGATTGCTGGTTGGGAAATTCCCACCCCTGCTGTTTTAAGGTCTCTATATCACTATCCAAGTCTTTTGCATCGTTTATTACGACGGGAAGAATATTTTGATCACTATTGCCAAGCTTTTCATTAGAGTACATACTAAAAGGGCTTATAACCCCTCTAATACCATAGTCTAGGGGCTTAATAACTTGTGGTCGGTCACAATCATCAAGTGAGATAACATCAAAATATTTTACACAAATTTCATTCTCCAGGCTTATTAATGCCCATATTAAGGACATGATTCGATCATCCCAACTATCTGCACCAGGTCGAGCACCCCACGTATTATTAGGGTACCGAATAAAGTTTTTTAGCTCCTTTAAAGTATTAACATCGCGTATTCGAACTACTTTGAGTTCGTTTACCCAATACCGCATATTCATTACACCTCTATACTTGGTGTTGGTGTGAGCTAGAATACCAACACGTTTTGCTTCATTTTTATCACCAGCTTTAGCACCCCAAGAGATAATATTTTCATATCTATGTGTGAATTTCAGTTGTTCGACAACCTGGGCACCACAATTATTTCTCTCTATACTCACTGGCGGGCGGCCCCATTGATTTAAAATTTCTAATAATTTTGCAGTTAATTGAAATGGGACTGTATCCCGTGTATGATATACTGCAACTTGTTCTATGGAAGTTAGATCAGTAATATCTAACACCTGTACTACACTTGCAGCTTCTCCTACACCTTCACTTATATCTACACCAACAGTATATATTCTACCTTCACGGGGCTCTTCCCAGACAAGATATTTACCGTCATCAAAAATAAATTCTGGTTCCCGTATCTCTCTCTGTAAACTATTATACAAAGCTTCATCAACTGTGCTTTCACCACCATGAATAAACTCATTACCAAATTCTTGTGAGAAAGCTTCAACGCTTCCTAAAGTTCTAATTGTATCGTTTTTCCATTTTTCATCACGGCCTGGAATTTCCCACCAGTCAATTCGTTCCGAAACCCAATTGTTATCACCAGCATGAGCACCTGTATACAGTTTATAAAAAAGATTATCCGTCCCATTTGGCGTACTTGCAATAAAAATTTTACTTTTCTTACTACTAGAAATAATAGGGTATACGGATTCCCAGAATTTTTCTACAATATGATTATCAATAAATGCCAACTCATCAAGAATTAAGCAATTGCAGCTATCGCCTCTACCTGCATCACTACTTGTAGTGCTAATCCCTATACTACTACCATTAGTCAGGGTCATACTCGTTTGACCGTACTCTACAACCCCCGGTTTTAAGAAATTGGGTAACATTTCATATGCCATTCGAACTCTTTTAAAAATATTTTTTGCTGTCTGCTCTTTATTCGCTACAATTAAAATTCTTTGATCTTCGTTAAAACATGCATTCCATAAACAGTATATCGTCATTAATGTTGTTTTACCTATCTGTCGTGACGCTAGCAAAATAATAAATCTACCGTCTCTAAGAGTTCTTAAAACTTTCTTTTGGCAAGAATATAAACTAATTTTTTCTTTACCGCGGTCTAGATTAATAATAAAGAAATAATTTTCAGCAAAGTGTAACAAGTTTCTTTTGCATTTTTTGAGTTCATTAACCATTTCTGGCGTATACTCATGCTTTGTATCTGATGTTGGCAGCTTATCATTACCAAGATAATATTTTTCTTTTTTCACCATTTATGTTATTTAGAGGTATAAATAGATATATGACAAGAGTAAGTTCAATAAAAGATATTGGCCTAGTATATGAAGAGGTGCTAAAACAAAATAGACCAGCACCCGAAAAGCAAGTAGAAGTGGTTGAAGAAAAAGCAGTTAAAAAGCTTGACACCTTTCCTCGCGCTACTGATAAGAAGATAGACGTAAAAAAGATTACTGCCAAGGGTTCTGACAAGAATGCCTTTGTGCATAAGGATTCAGGTCCTGAGGCTAAGCTCGGAAGTAAGAAGGAAATCATTGACCCTAAGACGGCCAAAGAAGATAATCATTATCAGCCACAAAAATTTTCTGATAACACAAAAAAATTAAACCAAGAGAATATAAATAATAGTATGAAATCAATTTTTGATAAATTATATGAAGATGTAATGGGTGACGACAAACTCGATGTCGGCATTCAAGCTGGCCCTGAAGGAGAGGCCGCCGATGCTAAGGATCTAGATCTTAGCGGTGGTAGCGAAGATACCATCACGGTAAAGCTCGATAAAGATACTGCTCATAAGCTACATGATGCTTTGATGAGCGTCCTTGGTGCTGATGAAGCCGCTGATGACGAAGCTGCTGATGAAGCCGCAGATGATATTGAGTCTGCTGACGATGTTCAAGCTGCTGAAATGGAAGAGATTCCAACAGAAGTGGCTGGTGAAGGTGTTGATATTAAAGAAGTGCCTGCTTCTGCTGGACAATCCTTACAGAAGAAGGGTGGATTTCCTACAGTCGGAACAAAGACAGGTCATGCTAAAGGTTCTAAAGCATCTGGTCAAGTTGCAACAGAGATTGATGCCAAAGGAACACCTCTTGCTGATGCCAAAGGTCATTCTTTAACTGCTAAGAGCGCCAATAAAGTTAACGCTCCCGGTTACAAAGCTGGTGACTTTTTTAAATAAACAATAGTTACATTTAAAAATAGAAAAGCCGTCTTTATGACGGCTTTTTTATTATAAATAATAGATGAGTATTTTTAGAGAAGCATTTCTACAGGCTCTTCAAGAAGATTTAATTAATTCTGCCACAACATGGAATACGGGCATAGGGCAGCTACATTATTCTGGTGCTATCTTTCCAAAAGTTAATCTAGACAAGCCAAAAGAACGACATAGAAAGGTTATTAAGGATCCAAAATTCAGAAAACATGCTCAAACAGTACCAGACATGCATAAAGCAGATCATACAGCTATACAGGCCGTCAATAATATGAGTGGTAAAAAGTTATCAGAAGACGAATTACAACAAATTTGTAAAAAATATGGCATTTCTAGGCTCAATACCCAGCAATCTAAAAATTTAGGTAATACTGGCAAAGTCTTACGCTTCGATCCTAATGTACGGGGCTATGTACTACAATGAACAGTATAGACAAATACACTGGTGTTAACTGTATACGAAAATACCCTCTAGAATACACAACTAGTACCCTAAGATTCACGGATAAAGAGAATAATCAAAATGAACGACAACTTTTTAGTAATTATTGGCGAGAGCAAATAGATTTATACGGCCAAAAAATTGCTTATTACAGAAATACATACAGCACATTATGTGCAGATAATATATATGGTGAGCAACCGTTATCCAAATTTGAAGACCCTAAAGAGTTTGTAATGTTGGTTAGGTTAACCGAAAACGCTCTCGTACTAAGTAAATTTGGATTTCAAAGTGATGATCAAATAACAGCTTATGTACACATAAGCTCTTTTTATGCAGTTTACCCACCAGAGGTAGAACCTAAATCTGGTGACGTCTTTAAATTAAAAGAATATGGTAGCGATAGACCTGGTGAACGTGATGGTAAGCTCTTTGAAATAACTGAGCGTGTAGATGAAGATAATTCTGCTATTAACCCGTTGATGGGTCACTATGTTTGGATGTTAAAGGCTAAGCGATTTGATTATTCCTTCCAGCCCAATATTCCTCCAGAAAGAGGAAGTACACAAGTACAAGATAGCACACAATATGGTACGATTAGTGCTGCATTTGATAATGCAGGTACATTAACACCGCGTGGAAGTGCGTATCCTTACGATCCAAATACTGTTAGTAAGACTAAGGTATTTGATATGACGCAAAACAATACTCTTGAATACGGTGGGTACTACTAAGGCTTAATAATTTCTTGCAATTCGGCTTCAGGTATTTCCTCTTCGATCTCTACAACTTCATCCTTATCAATAAACTTGGGAATACATGTTGCAATAATATCTTTCTTAAATTCCTCACGTTCAATATCTAGCAACATAGTCTCCATACGCTGCTCAATATACTTTTGAAAAGCTAATGGTTTAACCCAAAAGTCATCCGATATCATATCTGCTTTAAGTTCTGCGGCTCTACGCTCTACAACATCAATAGCCTCAATCAAGCAAAGCCACCTAGCGTACTCGTCTTTTTTTAGATTATGCGTTTTATTTCCAACAACCGTAATATCATTTTCGTTCATTTACAAATGGTATAAGAAATACTAAACCCGTTCAAGCACTTTATTTAGCGCATCTTGCCGAGAACAAACCCAATAAGGGTGCTATAAAAAGTGAGGGTGTCAAACTCAACACCACTTTTATGAAGTAGCTTAAAAGTACTTCTCAATACATCGAAGGCATCTTTTATAAAGAGAGCCTTGTCTAAATTATTCTTTTCTTTTAACTGAAGTCTTAATGAAGACTCTAAAACATCAAAAAAGTTTTCAACAAACTCTGCTGTAGTTTTGTTAATGCCTGTAGAGCTTGCAACAGCATTTTTATATATTTTATAAGGGACTTGCCCCTTTGCGAAAAAAAAGTCATTTGCTTCAGACTTAATCTTACTAAGACTCATAGGCGTATCATACCCAGAGACAGGCATAATTTGACTAGCAGGTACCTCTATATACTCCATCAAACTTCCTCCTTTACATTTTCAACTTGTTGTAAAAGTACTTGCGGGTCAGTAGCTACCGGTATAGTGGACAGTACTGTTTTTAATTTAACTAAAACATTAACCGTCTTATTACAACCCGGGCAGTTATATTCGTTCCGCTCATTTAACAAAATAGGGACAAAGCTTTTCACCCCACGATCGCAAGGACACGTAACTGTTGATCCTTGCTTACTCAACTCAGCCTCTCGCTCAACTATCAATCTTTCCTCTTCTATAGCTAACTTTTTCTCTGTATAGTCTCTATAAAAATAAAAACAAACAAACTGTAGCGCAACAAAAAAACCTAATGCGCTTAGAAAGTTAACATGCAAAAAGGTAAATGGCCAAGCAAGTACACTACCGACTAGAAATGTAAGGCCGAAACTCGATAAGAGCCTAGTAAACATGTATTAATAATATACGAAGCTTACTCTTTTTCAACTATCTTATTAAGCTGTTCTGTACAAGAAAATATAGCATCTTGTATGGCTTCCATTTTCTTGTTTAACTCTCTAATAGCTTTTATACCTTCTACATTATCTTTGACAACAGGGTTCACTAGACTATTTTGCAGTTGACGTCTAAAATCAGCACATTTCACAAAAATATCCCCAAGATAATCTAAGGCAAGTTCTAAGGGAAATGGTAGTTTTTTTGGAGCATTTGTGGTATTTCTATATCTATTAACAATATCCGCAACCGTAATAACCTCGGGCTGTAAATCACGAGTAGCTATGCCGCTTACCCATTTATTATATAATTTCTGTGAATCTTCACTTAAAACACTAGGCCTTTTGCTCACATATTATTTAATAAAGCTCTAATATTATTATCGTAAATAATAAATATAATATGAGTCTTTTCCAAAAGGAGTTTTTAGCCGTTCTAGAAGCAGATGAAAACCAAGCCGCACCAACAGATACTGCTGCAGCTGAGCAAGCAGCAATGCAACAGCAGCTAGATCCAACCACCGATCCTAAGGCACTTGATGCAAATGCGCCACAAGGTGTTGATCAAGCACGTGCAGGTCATAACGCAGCACAAAAGAAAATTCTCGGTACATGGATTAAGCAAGTAGCAGATTTTGTTGAGTTTTTAAATGGTGTGAGTCCTAATAGCGTTCAATCACAACTTTTCAATAGCAGCTGCGATACACTTTTCGAGCGCATTTCTACAAGTGAAAAGAAAAGAATTTCTCGCGTTGCTATGGAATTAAGTTCCTTTAACGAATCGTTAAAAGGCTATCTCATATCTGGTGACGAATCTAAATTTATTTGCGCAAGCGTAACACTACCCTTCAATCCACTATAGGTATGTTCAAGAATAAATTTCTCTGATATTTCTGTTATATTGTGCTTGATACAAACATCATTAAGATCTTTTATTTTGCCTAATTCTGTTGGCCATAGAAAGACACTGTGACCCTGCTTAAGTAAAAAAGCGGTCTTCTTTTTACTAGCTTTATCAACACGCTGATTGTCTAATATCCATATTTTGTTAAGTAGATTAAACTGACTTAATTGATTTTCTTGCTTCTGTGTGAATACTGAACCCTTGCCTTCATTAATACCGGCAACAGCCACACCGTTTTTTACGAAGCATGCATCCAAAGGACCCTCCGTAATAAAAATAGCTTTCCGCTTCACATCTACTCTATCGATACCAAACAAAGTCTTTTCACTATTTTGCTTTGAGAGGTACTTCGGCATAGGGTGTGCATTATTTTCTATCAAGGTGCGAGATTGATAGTGTACTATTTTACCATCAACGTCATAAAAAGGAATAATCAATCTATTTTTATGAACTTTATCTGTAAGACTAACCCAGAAAGTCTCCGGTCTATTGCAGGCATTGCTAAGGCGTCTTGTAGTCAGTAACTGTAATGCTGCTTTTACATATCTATTATCTTTATGGTATTGTATTTGTATACTATCTGAGAGGTTAATACTATCTTCAGGAAGTACACTAGTAACATTTTCAACAGCAGGCTCCTTAATATCGTGCACTAGATCTTGTGTATAATTGTCAGGGGTAGCGGAGAACTGATTGTTCTCTCGCATTATCTCAACATAGGTAAGATTAGCCACAGTCTGGATCCATCTCACAGGTCGTACACTTAAGCCGCAATTATGACAGAAGACTAAGTTCTTTTTTATAATATAATATAGACGTCGCTTCTTACCCCATGAATTGCCCTCACGACATGTAGGACAGCCACCGCTATACGACTTGGTTATCTTATTATATTTCGGATACCCAGCGTATTGGTAGAATTTAGAAACAATATAATCTTCGTTTAGTAGCACTACTATAGTATAAAGGAATAATTGATAATATCAATTATCAATTAGCTTCTGGCTTAATATCTTCGATACTAACTAAACCCTTACGGATAAAGGTACCGCTGGCGGGATCAATCCAATGTGCTTCTTTATGCAATTTATTACCAACAATACGTTCAACAATTCTAGGCTCCACAGGCTGACCGCTAATCGGGCTAGCTATCTTACAAGGTCTTACGTAATCCATACATTATTTATTCTCAACCACTGCCTTATCAACAGATTGGGCTCGCTTCTGAGACCTAGTCTTTTTATATTGTTCTATACAAACTGTATAGATGTCAGAGGGTAGTTGCTCTACTAAGGTTAGAATTTTAGATTTAATGCTTGATTCGAATACCTTTTTAGGTACTTCTCTAATATGCATTTTTGGTAAACTCAAAAACATATATACTTCATTTTGTTCTTCTGTATATACAAAAAACTCGCCAATATAATCACCAGTAGTAACGGCAAAAATATCCCTCTTACGTGGCTTTGATTTATTTCGAAAGAACATTTCTTGCAAAAAGCGAAATATCTCGCTCAAGTGATGTTATGGCTGAGGGCAATTCTAAATTATAGCTACGCAACTTTTCTGTACTTAAAACACAGTTGCTTCTATTAGCGACCGTGTTGAGTTGCTCAATATCAATAAACTGCCAATCCAGATTTACCACATCATACTTCTTTAATAAATTAGTTATTTCTTCCGCATTAAACGCTCCAGGATTGACCACGTTGATAGGACCGGACGGTATTTGTTTATAGATGTAAAGGAACTTACAAATAAATTCATTTAAATCATTCGTACTTGTTAAACTGTTTTTCATGCTTATAAGATTACTGTATTTGTAAAGCTTATTAAGATAATTTTTTGAAGCTAACGAACTGTCAAAGGGCATTCTGATACGCAAAATATAACCATAACAGTTTTGAAAAATTGTTTCACATGCATGCTTGCTCTTACTATAAAAGCTACTTTCATTATTAAAAAGACCGAAATTAGGTTCATCTTCTTCGGTGAATTCTTTTTCATAACCGCTATAAATACAACCGCTGCTAACTTGAATAGTTGGTATAGCAAAAGCATTACTCGACAGGACAATATTTCTCGGAACTATAACATTCCAAAACCAACACGCTTGTTTATTTTTCTCACAAGCATCGACATTCGGAGAACCAGTATAACCTGAACAGTTGATTACTGCTTCATATTCATTCGAGTGTTCTTTTAAATATTTTTGTAGAATTACTGGTGATGTGTAATCGAGCTGGTCTCTACTAAAAAAATCTACCTTAACATTATTGCGTAATAGTGTCTGCTCTAAACTCGTACCAATATAGCCTCTTCCCAACAATAAAATTGACTTCATTTCTCGTCAGCGCTACCCGGGTTACCTACTACATTAAAAATAAAACGATTTATAGCTGCCGATAATGCATCTGCATCCATTTGATTTTTTGCATGAATTATATTAACTGGCATACCATTAATATCATATCCTAAGACAATAAACGCGCTCAAATACTCAGAGATTAAACCAGTTAAGTTCTGAAGATTTTTAGATTTTTCATTCTTAAGTTGACCATGCTGCGCCATGTAGTCTTGTATAACAGAGCGAATGAGATCGTCAACCTGACCTTTATTCTTATGAAGATTTGAATCTGTTTGCTTCATATTTTTAGAGTCTTCCTTGTTATTTTTTTTGGGATGCTTCACTACTATATTTAGGGCGCTCAGCATAATAAGGAGAATTTTGAGGTGTATTTGCAATACCTTTACTAAGCAGATAGGAGATAATAACTTCAATGCTGTCAGTTTTAATACTGAAGTTACGAGGAATTGCTAACCCACCATCATTCAATTCAAACATAATTTCATTCATGAAGTGTTTATTGTGGAAACATGTAATAAACAAACTAGTAGACCCCGGATTAACAAGCACTGTCCAGCGACGGGGGTCATGCTCACCGAAACCATTGAATAATTTTAACGCAATAAAACCATTATCACGTAATCTCTTCATGAAGTAACCGGGTGTTGTTATTTTATTTTTTGAGCTCACTTGATTAAAGATGACGCTATATAGCGAGTTTTTACAGGACCGTCGAGTAGTTGAAATAATACGACCCCTAATTTTTGATTAATTTTACACTCTAACTGCTTTACTCTCACACTACTAATTATTCTTATCAATTCGAAGTTCAAGCATAAATTTGTTAATTCCTCTCCTTTGTATTCACTAAGGGGTATCGAAATACTGTCAACATTTTGACGAGCTCGATCCGTAAGGTCACCAAAGATCTTTCCTTCTTTTGAATATAGATATAATTTGTTACTCTCTGACGCAAAGGTAGACCCTCTAAGCAGTTCGATTAGTGATTTATATTGAATAACAAACTCAATTGGAAAATTTAAACTAGCTATTTTTGATACATTTACCTTGGGCGCAGTAATGATACCATCTTCAAGCAAATGATATTTAAAGCGTATCTCAGGACCGCTGTAGTTGATATTATTTTTATCTACAGTAATCGTAAAGCTATCTGTACTGATACACTCAAATGCCTTGATAACCTTTTTAATGTCTGAAATATTTAAATGAATAGGAACATCAATATTAGTATCAACTTTGTACTGTGAATGAAGTATTACTGAGGTATCAGAAGTACAAACTAGGCTTGAAAAACCTTCCCCATCCAAAGTTACGACACAACTATCATTTAGCTTGCCTAATGGCTGTAGAAAGCCATTTATAAAGAGTTTTTTATCAGGAATATTTACATTCACAAGGATTATTATATACTACAAAAACGAAAAGCAATCAGGTTGTTTTAAATAAGTCAACAATACGGTCTAACCTATCAAGAATACGATCTAACTTATCATTGATAGTGGTGGGTGTTATCGGCTTATTAAAATCAAAAACTAATTGATTTGGATCTTCAGCAGGCTGCTGTACTGTAACTGCAACTGGTGGCGCTTGTTGTGACTGTATTACAGGCTGTTGTACAACCTGGATAGGATTAAATTCAATTGTTGGTTGAAGGTTAGGCTGTTGAGGCGTTGTCTGATCTGTAGTTATTCGGAAAACATTCTGCAAATCTGTTTTAACACCAGAAATGTTCTTAGAGGACCCAACACTTTGGCGGTCGATTTGCTTGAGCTCAGCTAACGTAGTACCAAGTAATGCCATGATGGCATTCTTGCCTTCTACACTATTAGGATCAACTGCAACAAGACCGTCAGACATTAATCAAGCCCCTCAAGCAACTTTTTAACAGTGTCATCTTCGAGAACATCTGTTGAATCGGTCGCAGAGGGGGTTGAAGCTTCAGACTTATTCGCTTTAACCGGCTTGGCATCAGTGTCAGACGCCTCCGATGAACAATAGTAATGCTCATCGAGCATCGATTTCAACTCTTCGTAACTCTTTACAGTAAAGACTGACTCGAGATCGATAATATTTTTATAGGTATCATCAATCTTACCCTTATCTAACCCTTCAACAGCTCTAGGCATCATAAACTTACTACTAACATAAGTCGGGTAATCCCCCTGCTGCTCTACTTTAATCTTTAGATTACAGCCCTTATCGGTAAGATCAAAAATACGAGCACCGAGATCTTCAGACCCCTCACCTTCAATAGCGTCCATAATAATTTTATGGAGTTGCTTACCATAGCGTACAATCATTACCTTACCGTTATTATCTGGATTAACGGGGTCGTTTACGACATAGGCATTTACCAGCCACTTTTCAGATCGCAAAATAGCACGGGCTTTAGTCTTCTCATCTTCTGTTCCAGTCTTAAGAGTTTTATAACGAACCTCGGCAATAGGATCACGAGCACCAAAAGACGTCGGGCTCACCGTATAAACATACTGACCGGTACAAAAACTAGTCCAGCCAAAAGTATAATAGTGAAAGAATGTCTTGGTTGGATTACCGACATTAGGAAGTAAGCGGACAGTATATGTATTGCCTACTTCAAGTTTCAAAATATCCTTATTACGGGATACGGGGTTATTTTTAGCAAGAGCACCTTTAATGCTCTCGAACATCGAATTGGTAATTGTACTCATATTGTTTATAATATATGATTAGTTTTTAAAATCAAGCAAGATTTTTTTTAATTTTTCGCAAACCAGCAATGGCCAGCTGTTTGGCGGACGTACTGCCTAAAAATTTAGTTCGGAAGACAGAAATGTTGTCGTAGATATCTCCTAAAGTAAATCTAAGCAAATCAGGGTCATGTAATTGCAATTGTTTTTCAAAATTGGCAAATACAAACAGATTATAGATGCTAACATTATGATTTTTAAGATGTGTAATAAAGGCATTTTGAATCCCATCTTTGTAGTTAGGGTAATCATCAACAGCAATTGCCTTTTCGTCACAAAACTGTTGTATGAACTTTAACCCCTTGACAATATTCTTAAGATGATAGCTATCATCAGGTGGTAGTAGCAGCTTCTTCTTTAGTGACATGGTATAAACCTTTATTGCTTTTGGTGAAGAGTAAAAATTTAAATCAAAGCCGCTCTCACCGGGGTAAATTGTATACGGTGCATTAAAAAATTCTGTTACATCAACATTTTTATTTCGTGTAAAGAAGTTTTTGAGACGTAGCACGTGCGGATATACAATTGACTCTTCAAAACCTTCCCACTGCTTTCTGAATCTGAAGGGTAAACCACTCTGGGTTCTAGAAATCTTTAAATATGTATTGTAAATTAGCTTATCTAGTGTCATTTTTTGCGGTGATTAAGATATTTCATTATATATTTGCTCTTACACAAGGTAGGATCAAACTCTAAGAATATTCTAACCGCTGATACATCATCTTCAACATCCATAATACTTTTAAATAAGTTTTTTACTCTAAGATCTTGAAGATAAAGAAGCAAAATGTTTGCAAGATTGTATTTTTTGTTAAAACATATACAAATATAACTGCAAAAGCATCTAAAAAGATGATCTACTTCCTCGCGATGTAAATTACTAAAATTCATACAATTTCAATGACTTACTGAGATTTATAACGTGTTTAATCAAAAGCTAGCTTAGGGATTCTCGCTCATTGACGTCAGTGTCTTTGTAAACTGTATAGCCTCCTCACTCTCATTTATTGTATCATCTTCTGTAATTACTAGCGTGTTATAATCAATCTTAAGGGCAATACTACCGAAATTAGGCCCGAAACGATTTTTTGACATGCCAATATTAATAAGACCGAGTTCTTTATCTTCATCTTTTTGCCAAATAGATATAATTGCATCGGACGTTGTAGCAAGACCGATACTTTCAGAGATAGTTTCCAATCCAGGATTATCTACATTATACCCAGACCGATTTAACTGTGTCGCAGAAACAATTGGACACATAATATCATAACTAATTGCCCTAACTTGCTGTGCACAATACAGAATTCGTTCATAACTATTATTGCCTAGAGGACTGTGTAGCAAATTAAGATAATCGAGCACAATTAAATCAATCTTAATACCTTTCTGCATTAACTTTTTAATAAAACCTTTGAGCTGAAACGGAGTTAATGTGGATGGTGGGAATTCCTTAATAATAATTTTAGATTTTTTACCCTTAGCTATATCTTTTATCTGCTGTTTAAGAGATTCTGACTCTTCTTTAAGATGACTAAGCGGAATACTCGTAATAGCTGATGAAAGTCTTCTTGCATACATCATCTCACTCATTTCTAGTGATACAAGCAATACATTTTTACCCTGCATTGCGACATTTGTTGCAACGTTACCAAGGAAAATACTCTTACCAACGTTAGTTTCACCGGCAAAAACGTACAACGACCTACCATTTTCAAGAAACCCCCCACCTAATTTGTTATCTAACCACCTCCAACCCGTCTTTACACATGGTTCTTCTCTGTGTAAATCAGAAACAAACCTATCAACCTCGCCAAACAACTCCAAACCCATATTTTGAGTTAAGTTTACACCTACAGCCTTTTCAAATTTCTCTAAAAGTTCTGCTGTATTAAGCTGTTTACTGTCCAGCCTCTCGGCTGCTTCAAGTAGCGCGTTATAGACACCCTTTTCCTTGAGAAAAATCTCTGTATTTTCTACCAACTCACTTCTATTGAACTTTTTATCTATATCGGTAAAGGATATTACAAGCTTTTTGAAATTTTCTTTTAATTCATCCGTAGTTAAGTACGCTTTTAACTCGGTATGAGTGGGCACAGTACCATGCTCTTTGAAAAAGCTTACAATAATACGTACAATATTCTTTGTATCAATATTTTTAAAGAACTTTACATCTAAATGATCTATCACAGAAGATAGAAACACAGGATCAACCAAGCAATTATACGCAATAATGTGCTCGTAAAAATCTAGATCTAGAGTTTTCTTAGATGGGCTCGTTATTCCATTTTCGAATGAAGGCTTCATTACTCTTATTCCACTCCTTATCGTTTAAATCCCTTAATCCTGGGCTCTGATGATAGATTAATATAGGCCATACACCTAGTTTAAGCCGGTTCGCGTTGCAAGTCAAGCTAAAATCAATGTCATAATGGTGCCACATGAATTGTTCATCAAATCTAGCTCTGGCACCACGTATTTTTCTGTTATCTAAAGCTAAAAAGACACCATCTAGTACAGCAACCCGTGCAGGTGATGGTCCGAATGTTGTAATAGCCATACTTTCCTCTGAAACTGGGTGAGCTGCAAAGCCTCTATAGTATTCCTTTGAAATCATCCAATGCCATAGATTCTTTTCTTTAATTGTTGGGTTTAAACCACCAGCAACCCCGACAATATCAAAGCGCTTTAAAGCTGCCCTTAATGTTTGCAGATTACAATACTCTAGACTTATGTCATGATGACATAAAATGATAATATCGTATATAGAATTCTCTTTATTTGTTATAACACTATTGTAATACTCTGATAGACCTATAGTTTTGTTATTATAGACGATATGTAGGTCTATATCTTTTAAATCCTTACAGCTACGTTCGAGTAAACAGTCAGAATCAAGCGGACTTATAGCGAAAATACCTATTTTACTCACGAATAAATATTAATAGATAGATATAAATAATCAAGTATTATGAATTTAGATAGCAAACTAATGTTTGAAGCGTATATCACTAGTAAACAACAGATTTTAACTGAAGCTCCAATTGAAATGGGTGGGGATATTAATGTCGAGCCTGTAACAAAAAAGACTTTACCTGGCCAAGGCAAGGGGTATGGTGCCGGTGCTATTACTAAAATTGCAGCAGCGCAAGGTAAGTCTGAAGAAGATGTTGCAACAGAGATGGCAAAAACGGTTCTAGATTATACAAAAGAGAAAAAAATGGTTGATGGTAAGGAGGTTTACTACTTCCCTGGTGATCCAAAGACATTCATTAACGAACTAACACCAGTTTTTAAAGATAAGTTTGGTATTCCTGCTTCCATGGCCGGATTTACTGTGAATTATATTTTAATATATCTATTAAATGCTAAAAAGACTTCTGGTGGATTAAAAATGGATGCACAAAAAGTAAAAGCTGCAAAAGAAATGAAAGCTGCTACAAAAGCCGAACCAAAAACAGAGACTGTGTATGAGATTGATAAGGCTGTACGTATTCCTGAGAAAAATTTAAGAGCTCTTGTGCTTAGTCTGCCTGATGATGATGTGCCTGAGCGTGAAATCCTGTCAGTTGTAAAAACAGCTTTGCAAGAGTATAATGAAACACCTGGCTTGGCAAAAGAAGATGCAATTAAAATGAGGTCTCTTGAAGTTGTAGACAAATTAACAGAATATGGTGTACTCAAAACAAAACAAATTGAAAAGGCCCAAGCTGAAGGTGAAGGCTCTGGAGAAGTAGAAACTGTTGAAGATTTTCCTGAAGGTGATGACATTTACTCAGCAGCCAAACAAGAATTTCGCTTGAGAGATACACCAGGTGATAAGAATTACGGTGACTTCAGTTAACTGAAGAACGGGCTATTAAAATCAAAATTTGCCACTGAAGTTAGTCCCTCTGGGGTTACCTCATACACAACACCTTCTTCAACAGCTTCACTTCCTTTGAACTTTACACTACTAAAGGTATTATCAATTTTATTTGCAAACAAAGTACTGCCACACCTGGCTATATATACCCCCCTGTAGTCAGTGTTTATAATCCATAAACCAAAAGTGCCTTCAAGGTGTGAGAGAGCAGTTGAAATTATCTCAACTGAATGGCCCTGTGAATTGACAGCTTGCTGGATCTTGTATAACATAAGTGGAATGGTGCTCGAATCTACTGGGTTCTTCCACTTTGGATCAAACTGTTGCTTAATTTCATCAAAATTTGTCAAAACACCATTGTGTGCTACAATCCAATTCTCTGTATTGAAGGGGTGAGACGTTTCCCGGGAATACTTTCTCTTCGAAGAGGTTGGTGCTTGTGTATGTCCTAGTAAATAGAGCGGAGACATCCCAGCATCTTTCAAGCTTTTCTTAATTTCTTTGTCCATATCTTTAACAGCAACAGTACCACTCCAGCGATGTACAATAACATTGCTGTCTGTGGTTAAAATGGCTAAAGATGTGGAGAAAGTGCCGCGCTTGCGGTTTAAATCGTAAAGATCTAAGAATTGTTCTTGCTTAACAGCGCCAAAAATACCGCACATTTAAGTATTATAGTCATCATAATCGATTTTTCTACAATTATACTTCTGCCACACGTGAGATAAGTCTTGTTTGTATGATTGTGGGTCAATGAAACCTGCATTAGCAAAGCCTTTAATACGCAAAGCGCTGCTTGCAGAATTAGCATCCGCTTCAGTTTCTCCTGAATAGCAAGTATATGTCTTACTAAATTTAACTTTTAACCTTACACCCTCTTTAATAATGTCAGCCTTGACCATCTTTATTAACGGTGCTTCTATTTTAATTTGAACTTCACGATTTAGCGCAAGCACATCGTTAATCGTAGGCAAAAATTCTGGACTTGCATCCCAATAACCGGCCAAGCTGTCAACTCCCGTCGCGCCATGATATACTTTAACCGCACCCACCGCTTCAGCATAAGCAGCAGCAACACTCAAAAACATCATGTTACGGTTAGGCACATACGACTTGGGTTGCGCCTCACCAGCAACCTCTCTTATATCAGGCGTATCAATATCATTGTTTGTAAGGCTGCTTGTTGGAGCTATATCTCTTATAAACCGTACATCAATAGTCTTAAACGCACCGCATTTTTTTTCATTGGCATGGTATGCTGCTAATTCCAATTCACGTAAATGGCGTTGACCATAATTAAAGGCAATTGCAAATACATTCTCTGATCCCGCCTCTTCACATGCTTTGTATAACAAAACTGTGCTATCCATTCCACCACTTATTGGAATTACAATTTTATTTTGGCTCATGAGATATTTTTGTAAGTTCTGGCGAATATTGTGGAATTATTACACCATCTTGTGCATCTTTTATATTCTCAAATTTTGCTGTACGTGCTCTTAGCTCGCTCGAGGAGTATACATGCTGTCTTTTATGGTAAAAAAGCTCAATACCATTTTCAATACAATACTGTTTGCCAGTAAAGTCTCGATCTTTATATTCCTCACTTAAGAAGCGAATGTGTATTGTTTGTGTCTTAAGAAGTTGGAGCAAATCAAACTCCGTTTCATAAACAATTATTTCATCAACATATCGACATGCTTGTAATTGTACAAATCGTTCATAAGAACTTTGCACAGGCCTATTTTTTATACCAGGCCTATCAATTGTTGGGTCTATCTGTAAAGCAGCAATCAAATGATCGCAATGCTGCTTTTCCATCTTTAGCATCGTTACATGACCAGCATGCAACAAGTCAAAGGAACTACAGTTAAACCCTATTTTCACACGTCTTCTTTTGAAGATTTAGCAGCTTTTGTACTCTTAGGGGACTCCACAACAACGTCCCCAGTAGCATTACCATACTTGTAAGCAGCTTCCAGCTTTTTATCAAGAAGCGGGATCAACTCTTCATAGAATTTTGAATCTTTAGTAAAGTTCTTTGCATACCCTAACTTAGTGCCATCAGGTTTTTGGTATGTGGCACCAGTTTGAATAATGAGGCCATGATTGACTGCCATCTCAAGCAAACCACTATATTTGTCTAAACCGGTTAGATAATTTAACTGAATACTTGCTTCTAGAAATGGTGGAACAAAACGATTTTTCACAGTTAATGCTCGCAATGTTGCACCGCTGTAGTTTTTTGCTTCTGGAAGAATAGTATCATCTTCATTATTTGCATCTTGCTTTTCATTTCTCTTGGCCAACTGTACAATGACACTAGCCATATACAATGGACCACTACCACCACTCTGACTTTGTACTAAAGAAGGATACAATGAAGCAGGATCACTGTAAGTGTGGTTAGTCATTAAGATAGTAACACCAGCACGGCCCGCTTTATAGGTCAAAAGACGTAACAAACTCTTTAGCCCCTTCGCTCTTGTGCCCATGTCAGAAGCTCCCTTGTCTTTCTCAGCATCAGATACTTCTTTACTACTTGCAAGATTGCCCAAGCTATCCAAGCTGATAATAAATTTACCTTGCATGTTGTGCTCAACAATACTATCAAGGAATGTACTAATCTGATTTCGTGCATTTTCTACTGTATATACCGGCACATATTTGGTTTTATCGGGGTCTAGACCAACTCCTGCAGTGGTATTCTTATCAATGGCAAACTCTGTATCAAAAATAACTGGAGTTATGCCCTTCTTCTGGGCAATACCAAGAATTTTATTGACCAACAGAGTTTTACCTGTCTGCGAGGGGCCAGCAAAGATAACTAGACGGCCCTTCGGGACACCACCGTCCTTTAACTTACCAGACACAATTGCGTTTAATGCATAGCACCCGGTATCATACCAAGTATCCACGTTACAAAGCGCATTCTCCGAGAGAAATGTTGCTTCTGGGTTAAGCGCGTCTAACGATTTAAATGCTCTTGAGAGTATTTCGTCTTGGTTCATTATTCGTCAAATAGCTTAATTACTGGTGCGTCTTTGCCTTTGCCTTCGTTAACCGGCTTTGCAGCGGCAAAGATTCTTGTATACTGTTCGCCGATCTTTGGATCTAGCTTTACAGCAGACGTGACAATGCTATTTTTCGAGAAATTAAATACTGCTCCTTCATTTCTCGATTTCTCCTCAATAAATTCCTTAAAAAATAATGGAATCAATTGAACTTGTAATTGTCCGCTCTGATTAGGGCTAACATGAAGTACTGCTGGATTCTTTACAGAAAGACCAGCTGCATCTTCAGATACCTTCTCAGCTAGGACTGTTTGACCGACATGATTAATGAATACTGTTATATTGCTCATAAGATTAATATAATGGCTCTTTTGAGAAAATCAAGCACCAAGTAGCTCAAAAAGATCACATTGTGTGGCTTCACCGGGTTTTCTTGGTGACCAACTAACACATTCATAAAATCTTTCTACAGCACTATAGATAATTTTTTCAAACATTAGCTCTGTATCTGGCTGGAAGATCTTCTCAAACTCTTCAGGGTAATAATATTTGTAAGCAATTGCATTAATACCGTATCTATTCGGCTGCTTTACATAAAAATATCTAATCTTGTCACCACTACCAATAGATTCATATTTTTTATCTACGTTAAGGGTCTTCAGAAGCATATTATGGTGATATGCTGCTTTTACGTGTATAGGCATTGACTTGACCGTCCTAAACCCATCACATTTACTAGAATACTTCTCATACCCTTTCAATCCTGTTACGAAAGAAAAATCGCTAATCGGAAGCCCTTGGAACACATCATAAGCCTCTGTAATCACTTCATTAGTCTTTTGCTGATCTTGTGTGAGTAACATAGTCTCTACAATTTTCTTAGCTAGCGGCTTGATTGGAGCAGGCATAGTAGTACGGGCAATCTCTACACCTGTGTACTTGAACTTATTACATGGTATACCCTCTTCATCTAGCACACGAATAACATAGCGTTTTTTCTGTAAAAATAGACCAACATCACAAATTACCTCACGCTTAAAAGTAATTCTACTATCAAGACTGTTGAGATTTTTTTCACACCATACTTGTATTTGCTGATTGAGATGCGTTTCAATACCATTTACTAAATTATGAAATTCTGGTGTAATTTTAGACTTACTGTCTATCGCATTAATATTGAGAGTCTTGACTAAGCTCTCTAGAGAAATATAACTAGAATCCGTATCATTATAGATAATTGGCGTATTTTTTTCAATCTCTTCAGCACTTAATCCAGACTTTTGTTGGATATAATCTGTTAAAATCTTATTGCCCTGTTTAATAACCGCTTGACCAGTCAGAGTAATGCTTCTGGCCAAATCATCATCGCCTAGAGGGAAAACCTTATTACCTAACGCACCGTAGACCGTATTAATAAAAATCTTGATTGTATGTTGTTTGATATTCAAAACAGAGAGTTTGTCTTTCAGTTCTTGATACATAGGGTCCTTTTTATCTAGCTCTGATAATTGTCTCTTAATTTTCTTATGCTCCTTTCTCACCTGCACACGAAGCTTATAGTACTGGTCAACCATTTCCGGTATAATGCCCTTATGCTTCTGACTAAAGAGTACTTTTGCTTTACTGATAGCTAACTTTTCCTCTTGAACAAGCTTTGCAAACTTAGCCATAGGAACAACTACCGTTCTACTATTAACATCACGAATAGTAACATCTTTATCCGTTTGTGATTCTATTACACCCATCTTAGTTTCAGGTGAAAGATTGAGAGTAATCATAACAGATGGGTACAGGCTATTGGCGTCAAAACTCACAATGTATTTTTGAAATCCACGCTTTGGATCCCCGACATACGCACCTTCATTCTGCTTACCGTCATCCGCACCACGTATAAAAGTAGGTATTTTTTTATTTCTATAGCGTGCTCGAATAGCACATGCACCAATAATTACACTCATACTGCCCATCGCAGCTTCCATGGTCGTCAAGCCGGTATAACTTAGCATTCGGAGTAGTTCAAAGTATTGCAGCTTTTCTTCAAGCTTAATCAAAAGTCGAACGTCTTGTACGTTATATTCAACAAAGGTATCCCAATCTGTGTCGGCCAGAGTACTTAAGTTAGTATTACCAAAATCTATTTTAGATTCTCCTAACTCAATTATGGCAATATTATTAAGCTTATAGTTTTCTCGCAAAACCATGCAAAATCTCTTGTAAATATCAAGATAATCTAAACAAGAGATACCGTCTATATACCATCGAACCTGCTCTCTACCGAACTGGCCTTTCAGGGTTCTACTATGGACTCTACCCATGGGGCTCAGGCGACGCACCGTGTCATCATCAAACAACACCCTGATGCGATTAATTAAATACGGTAAGTCAAACAAAATAGAATTCCAACCCAAGAGTACATCTGGATAGTCACTCTCTATATATGTAATGAACTTTAAAAACATTTCTTTTTCTGTTTTACAGAAGTAGAATTTATGATCCGCAGCAGTCTTGGTATAAGGTTTTGTACCCCAGGTTATGTACTTTTTACTTAGACTGTCATAAATTGTAATAACATTTACAGCATGATTAGCTGTCTCTACATTAGGAAAGTCATCAACAGAATATGTTTCGATATCAAGAAAGAATAGCTTAAGAGGGAACCTTGAAAACTCTGTCGATTCATTATGTTCCCAGAAATTATCAATTAAAAATTGCTGACCTGGTGAAAGATTTTCAAATACTCTAACTGTATCTGTTTCTTTTAAATATTTTGACTTTTCAAATTGATTCTTAAAAACTTTTTTCTTAAGATTAGTATTGAAGATACTAACTGCGTCCTTTGCATTGTTAGATTCTAGGTAAATATAGGGCTTGAATGTAGAATCAATAGCAATTCTATTACCTGATGCATCCCAGGTGAACAGCCGAATAAGCTCCTGCCTAGGGTCGTATGCAATATTTCTATAGCCTATCATCTTTTTATTATAATGGAACTTCTGTATTTGGCAAATAAATTATTATATGGAAAAAATCATGCAATTCTTTAATTTTGAATTACCTTGTCCATCAGAAATACCGGAGTGTGATCGTGTCCGAATTGAATATGTAGATGAGCTCAATAATTTAAAACGCCAAGGTGGTTGTGGCAGATGTGCAGAAAATACGTTAAAAAATAAATTTATTATTCGGCTTCAAGCTATACTTAAGTCGTAATATTATTAATTTTATTTAACTTCTTGCGCTCTGGGCTACCGTACGGGTATTTAAATAGTTCTTCGTAGCAATCTATATTATCCTCCATCCATCGGGCTTCGGCCCTCTTATATGCAGCTGCGCACAAATTCATATATCTGCCCTTCTTGCTTAAAACATCGCGAATTACCTTAATCATTTCTTCGCCTGTCTTAAATTTAAATTCTGCATCTTTATATGTACATAGATCTTGACACGCGATTGGTAATCCCAAGCAATTGGCCTCGATCCACTTTAGATCTGATTTACTCTTATTAAAAGTATTATCTTGTAAGGGGGCAACTAGCATATTAATTCTAAGATTTTTTAGCTTTTCACCGTAATGGTAGAGATTTATCCATGGATGGAATTCAACTAATCCTTGTTCAACTAAAGGTCGAAGAGGGAGAGGGAACGCACCGAGAAACACCCACTGAAACTCTCTATGAGTCTCGTATATAGCCTTAATGACATGGGCAAAATCGTCATTTTGATTCACCCGATTTTCCACATCAAAATGTGCTCCAGAGCCTGCATATAGAATTCTAGGCTTACTCTTATGAGCGTCATAGTTACTGCTTATTGTCTTCTCATCATAAAGTCTTCCGAGCCAAAACTTTGGTGGGAAGTTAGGTATAACTGTTACACATTTATGCCCCGTCTTTTCTTTGTAATACTCCTTCATGAAATCACAGGTCACAGTTATCTCATCACATAGAGACATAATCTCTTGCGCATTCTTACGAATCTCTGGATCCACGAAAGCGGTCTTAAATTTGTTATAATCGGGGATATCTTCACTAAACACAAGATCATCTATTTCGTATACAATTCTAAATCCATGTATCTTTGATACGTCTCTTAAGAATTTAACAAACTGTAATTGTGAAGCTGTGGCTTGTCGCTGTACTCTGACAACCTTGACGTTTGTATACCAGCGAGGGTCTAAAACCATAACTGTACTGCCGTGCACGGTTATGCTGCCAAAAGCATTCAAAAGCTGTTCCGGCCAAAGCATACGCCAGAAGCCGCACCCAGAATAATCTGCATAATACTGCACCACGCGTGGTAGGTTCACATCAGCAGGTGGTGTGTTATCGGCTTGTAAGGTGGGCGCTTGACCAGGCATTGGCGCAGCTAAAGAACCGGCAAGCGGTACAATTTGGGGTATATTTCTTAAAAAAGGGGAAGCAAACTCACCAGTATTAAACATATACTATATCTATAATAATCTAACAAAAAATCAAGTAGTTTGTGTAGAGAGAGTTGTGATCCCGTTTCTCTTCTCGAGAAAGATCAAATCACCAGTTACAAACCGGGCGCACTCTTTTCTATGTGATATAACATATACACCAAAGTTATTTTTATTTACAAATTCATTCAAAAGACTGAGAACTAGTTCGACACCTGTTTCATCTAAGCTAGTATCAAGTAATTCATCATAGAATTGTATATTATAAAAGATATTACCCTGTAGTCGTAACATATCAATAAATGCAAACATAATAGCTAAGTCTATTGCTTTACGCTCTGCACCGCTAAAATTAAAGTAACTTGTAAGTTTGCCTTTATCGTTAATAATCTGATCCTCAAAGTACTCATTAAATGAAATAATAGCTGTGGAATTAAGCTTACTGAGATAATAGGTAAGCTTACTATTAAACAAATCTAATATACGCCTTACAATAAAACTCTTTACCCCCTCTTCACTTACTACAAATTTCACCGTATCCATCAAATTTAGTACTTTCTTAAATCCCTCTACCTTCTCCTGCAAGGTTCCCAATTTTTGTGTAGCCTCTTCAATCATAGTTGTAAGGCCTGTACTTGTATCGGTAAGATGCTGCAAGTCTTGATCCACTTGTTTGTTGTAATCCTCCAACTGCTTGACACGCTTTTCGTCGTGTAACTTTTGCTGTGCTTGTAACTTACTTTGATTGATATTATTTTGACCCTTTTTAATCGCATCGTTTACTTTCGTTTTAAGAGTATTGATCTCACTTATCTTTGACTCTAGCGCTTTAATTTCAGTCTCCTGCGATTTAATTTGTTTCTTGTAATTTTCCTTACTCTCTTTAATATGTTTTGTATCGTGTTCAGTAATAGACTTCAAGCAAGTCGGGCACGTATCCTTATCAGTACCAATTTTACTCATTGTTGTGAAGCAGAACTCATTTGTTGTTTCTAGTGAAGCGACCTGTTTGCCTAGCTCTTGTATTTGATCATCGCATTCAGCTATTTTTTTAGTAAGCAAAGTTATATTTTTAGTTACATCATCTACATCAATAGACTTAATATTCTCGAGCTTCTTTGTTAAGACAGCTAACTCCTTTGTATTATCTACACGTCTTTTTTCGAGTAAAGCTTTTCGGTTTGTATACTCGGTATGTGCCTTTATTTGTTGTTCTTTTAGTCCATCAACTACCCGGCGGACCTCTTCTTCTCGAGCTGATTCAGTATCTAAGTCTTTCTTAACATCTGATTGTTCTTCGCGAAGTTCATTAAGCATCTTACTGAAAATTTCTAGATTAAAAATACCCTCAATAAATTTACGCTTCTCATTTTTCTTTTTAGCCATGAAAGGTACGGTATTATTAACAGTCATTATAACACAGTTTTGAAATAATTCTGAATTACATTCTATAAGCTGAGAAATATACTCTGTTGTATTAACAATACTATCTCTGGTTATGTCTCGTTGATTATGGTATAGGAAACACTTACTTGGTTCTAATGTACGGACAATTTCATAGCTCTCTACACTTTCACCGTTTATAATACTAAACGATAAAGCAACTTCACACGTTTTACCTGTTATATTATTAATAATAAATTCTTTTTTAAGCTCACGAATAGTAGTACCAAATAAAGCAAAATGTACAGCATCGGGTACAGTGCTTTTACCCACACCATTACGCCTATCAATCTGATCGCGATTAATACCAGTAATACCATGTAACCCGGGCTTAAAAGATATAATAACTGGTGTATTACCCACACTAAGAAAGTTCTTTATAATCAATTTATCAAAAATAACCTTTTTCATTTACAACTATTATAAAGCGATACTGTATACTCTATAACCTCCTTCTTATTTTGAATATCTAACAAATTAACAAAATCAGAAATTGCTTGACCAATATCTACACCGCTCAAGTCAACCTCACTTTGACAAGCTTTACCGAGCTGATCAAATGTAGCTATATGATCTACAACTAAGCTCAGCGGAGTTACTGTGTTGATCTTAGTTGTAATCTTCTCAAGATCGCTACTATCAATGGTCTTATCAATGGATAATTTAACAATATTATTACTAAGAAGCTTTTTAGCTTCCGATTTAAAATCTTTAAGTTTTATAAGATCAGACAAAGAGACCTTTATATGTTGTGGTGATATTGTATTAGGAAAAAACTCATACTTTAAATTATTGAAATCCATTATGTAATACCCTTTTGTTGAACCGGTATCACCAAAATCAAGCTCGAAAGGCGATCCAACATATAGAATTGTACCTTTTTCATACACTCTCTCTTCTCTTAAATGAAAGTGACCGGAGACCACAAAGGGGGCATATTTAAATAAATCCGCAGACTTAAACCCCTCATCGCATACCTTGAAGGTATTCATCTTGAAGCTCTCAATTTCAAAATGACCAAACATAATATCGCAGCTCTGTAAATCATTTAACCCTGTACCCCAGGGAGCAAAAAATACTTCTTTACCGTGTATTTGTTTGAGTGTAGGTTTGTCTAGAATTGTAATATTAGGTCGCCCATCTAAGATGCTAATACTATTAACACGGCTATCGTTCTTGTAGAACGAATCATGATTGCCTGTAATCATGGTTATATTGAAGTTTTTAAAAATACTAAGAATAGTACTTGCGTGATGAAGTGTGTTTACTGTTATCTCGCTACGACTATGAAAAAAATCACCACAAAAAATTATCTGGGTAATATCCTTTTCGGTTAATTCGTTCACCAACCATTTAGCCCACTCTAAAGATATATCATGCCACGCTGGGCTGTTCAAATGAACACCCAGGTGAAGATCGGATATTATAGCTACTTTCTTATTCTGACTCATCTATAACGCTTAAGCGTTACTTTGATTATAAAGACTGTTATCTAGAACTCCATGATCTTTAGTACAAACTCGGATCCCGGTTTCATCTTCGTCTTTATTAATAAGACTATCGTAATTGCGTTCCCGAAAATCTGTAATTAGTTGATGATGTTTCTTTTCTTTCTTAATGCGGCTAATGAACGCATGAAATGCAATTGTTGTGAAGTAACTAAACGGGCTAAACCCGTGATCTAATTTAAATTTCTTATATTTTAAGGCTTGGTACATCTTAACTATGGCATCGCCCATCATCTCATCACGATAGCTGTAATTAATAAAATTAGGTGCAAAAGATAACCCATACGCTATTCGTCTTATAGCATCAGCCAAGTATTCAGTCATATTATCTGTTTTATAAAACTGTCTAATTTCTTCTTCGAACTGCTTACTGTTTACATAGTGCGGTTTTTCAGAAGGCTTTAATTTTCGTTTCTTTCCTTTGGCAGCCCCCTCACCGGTAAGAGTTGCTACGACAGAACTAACTATGGCCAGACTAACAGGTAGCTCTACTTCCTCTTGCTTTGCCTTTAAAAGTTTCTGCTTATTTTTTGGTTGTTTTTTTATCATAAATTTTTAATATATAAGGCGTCGCCCCATCCAAATTCAGTAATATTAGTTTCGACTCGTGAAAAATTTAACTTTGCTAGAAAATTATCTAATTCGTCCATGAGTACACAACCTTCATATAGTTCCATTATATTAACTTCAGTATTTAAAGCTAGTACGTTATTTAATGTTTTCCTACCGCCTTTTAATACTCTTAGCTCATACCCCTGTACATCCATATGAATATAGTTGTATTCTGGGCCAAAATTATATGAGTCTAATGTTTTGACAGGGAAGTTATAAATCATATCATCTCGAAACACAATTGAAGGGTGCTTCTCAAGATGCAGTTTAGGTTTAAGGAAAGAGCTCGCCTGACCACCACCTGCTGTATGCATAGGGAGTATTTCTTCTGCATCACCTAGGCCAACATTAAAAGTCTGTACGTGGTAGGAGCTATCAATATCTTTCAAAGATTCTAATAGCTTTTCATATGCTGATGGTCGCGGCTCAAAAAACGCTAACTGTTTAATTCCATTTTCTTTATAAAAAGGTATCTCCTGACCTTCATCTGCACCAATAGTTATAGCGCCGGTCAAATTTAAGTTATATTTTTTAATAAAGTTCATACTGGTTTTTCGGCTACTTTTTTAATTTGGTATGGTATTTGTTCCTGTTCGTAAAGAGATTGTCGTTTAAGCTGGTGACGCTTACCATATGTAAATTGATCTGCTATATCAATAATATATAGCTTCTCTTTAGATGTGTGCAGTCTCAACCCTCTTCCAATACTTTGAATAGTGCGCACCTTTGCCTTGCCGCCGCCTGCAAACACAATAAAGTGTAGATTTTTAATATTTACCCCTGTACTAAAAATTTTACTAATAGCAACACAGACTACATCATTGCTTTTCTCCATTAAATCTCGCACTTGCTCTCTATCCTTTACTTCAACTTCTCCTCGAATAAAGAAAACTTTCTTTCGATTACAAGTAGATGTTAATACTTGCTGTAGCTCTTCACCGTGGCGAATAAAATCTACAAGTATTAGTACGTTGTTAGGAGCATTATTACAAAGAGCAGCAATTGTGTTATTGCGAAAAGTATTAGTAAACAGAAATTCTAACTCAGCTTTATATCGTTCTGCAGGATTAGAAAGCTCCGTTATTGCTGGAGGCTTCGAATTGTAATTCATTTCTAAGATATTTGCATTAACGTTAGAAATATACTTCTCATTACGTAGCTGATAACTGTTCTTCTCGTAGATAATAGGTCCTATCTTACCGATTATATTCCATTGATCGAGCTTTTCCTCAGGCATAGTACCAGTAAACCCAAATCGGATATTTGTTTTCATTTTCTTAATAATCTTATTAACCTGATTACCACGACGAGCTTTATGAATTTCATCAAACACTAACATATCAATATCCTCAATCCAGTCCAAATTAGATTTTTCTGACTGTAAGATTCCTAAATTAGCTATAATAACGTTTGCGGCACACCCCTTGTCGCCCTCGAGGGGATTGCTTCCTGTCCACTTACGAGTTGAAAATGGTACATTATAAGATGTAAAGTCAGAAAACGTTTGCTCAACTAATCCCAAATCCGGTACTATTAACAAACACTTAAAATTATTCTTCATATAAAAGAAATTTGATAAAAGAGATGCCATAATTAATGTCTTTCCGCCTGCGGTTGCCAGTACAACTACCCCTCTCCCCGTATCAAGACATCTGGTTACAACTGCTTTTTGATAATCTCTTAATTCTAGAGAAAGATTATTGTATGGTTGATTGGTGTAATGAACACCCTTTTGATATGTGGTTGGACCAGGTATAATGGCTTCAAGAAACTCTTTTGAAGCTCGAATTTGATCTTGTTTGCAGTAATCATTTTGAAGTAAGAACCTGGTAATTTCAAAAAACAAGCATGGGTCTAATCGACCTGCAGGGGTAATAGCATAAGTGCGAGATGGTATAAACCGCCCTCTCATTCTAGCAAATCTAGCACCTTCATTCTTTACAGAGAAATGTTCCCGCACATCATTTAAATGATCCCCTGTGAGGACCCCTGTGGTTTTGTTTTTATCTAAATCAAAATATACCACTATGCGGTCTCCATCTTAATTAATTCGATTAAATTTTTAATATCAAACCCAATACTGTGCATTGTCTTTTCTACCCGCTCCAAGAACTCTATAACAGCTTGACGCTCTCTAACTTCATTACTAATTGCCATTACCTGGCCATGTCTTTCAGCTGCATTTTGAAGTGTTGGTAAAGCTAGCTTCACCGCCGATTCTTTGCGCAATTCATCCACAACTTCATTTGCTGTTTTTTCCTTCTTTCTTAATAATTCATTTAAAGCAGCCTTTTCAAGCATAAGACGCGATACCCACTTTGCTTTCTTTGCTGGTAACATAAGTGCGGCTTCCTTTAAGTTAAGTTCATCCAGCTTAACATCTTCCTCTAACTCTAATATATATTTCTGTAGCAGACTCATAAATACATTATAGATTCATACATACAAAAATCAATACCATGAAAACGTTTAAAGAATATGTTATGCAAGAGGATAATACTGCCGGTGCAGGCGGGGTCTTCGGCGACGCACCTAGCATGGGACATGGCGGAGCAGTAGGAAATTCTGATTTTTATGCACCAGATGATATGCGAACACCCAAATTCTTAGGAGCAACGTTAGTCGGCAAAAAAGGCAAAAAACGGCGTGTGCCTCTTGTACAACGAAGAAGCTTGTTTAAATACTTCTAATGAATTTTGGCCACTGGGAATTAGCTCCAGGTGTTACACCTCAAGAAGGAGCATTTGGGTTCATATATGAAATCTGTAATACAGTAACTAATAAAAAATATATTGGCAAAAAACAATGCATTTCAAAACTTAAAAGAAAACCTCTCAAGGGACGCAAAAATAAAAGAATAGAGTTAAGAGAATCTGATTGGAAGGTGTATACAGGCTCTTCAAATGAATTAAATGCAGATATAGAGAAATATGGAAAAGATAAATTCCGTTTTACTATATTACACTTTTGCGGATCTAAATGGGAATTAGGCTATAGAGAAATTAAAGAACAAATACATCGCGATGTAATTCTTAGTCAAGAATATTATAATGGCATTCTTAATGTCCGAATTGGTACCCCGCCAAAAGATTTTAAAATTTAATTGACTGCTATATAAGTTCATCTATAATATGGGCGTGGGTTATATTAAAGACATAAAATCTCTTGATTACAAATTAATTGATATTCAGCGAGCGTTTACTGAGGAAATTGAGCCACACGTAACAGAGGATGTATTTAAATATAATCTAGAAAAAAATAACCGATTGCTGAGAAGGTTTATAGTCTATAGGGTTGTAAGTTTTATTTTAGATACATTAGGTAATAATGTTAGTTGTGGTAAGAAACTCTTGCTGTTCCTTCCTAAGGAACTACAAGCAGAGCATATAGGTGACAATCGGCTGTTTGTAATTAATTTATTCCGTAAACTGTCTGCAATTTTATCGCTAAGTATATATGCAGATGATATGGGGTTTATTGAATTTGCAGACCTATTAACAGCAGCAACTGGAGAAGGACGAGAGACTAGAGCTAGAGTTAATTTTGTATATGCACGTCATCTCAAGCGACCTGATCTTGTAAAATTAGATAAGTTTTTATTAAAAAACGGAATTCAAAAAATTCAAGGTGAATTGAATAGTAATTTCAAGGTAAAATTAGGGTTGTTCTTAACATAAATATCTTATAATGAAGTTTTTATTACAAATTATTGAAAAGTACAAGAAATTAGAAATTGATCCGCCACAATGGGTTATGGAGTATGTATCAAGTATACCTGGCGTGACCCCCTCTACATCTTCAACTCCATCTACCCCTTCAACTTCATCTGCTAGTCAAGCACCCAATCTTGGAAAAGTTATTGATGATACTCTCAAGGTACAACAAGACCCTGAACTTGCTAAGAAAAAGCTAGAACTAGATACAATTTACAAGCAAGTTGCTGATGCGCTGAAGAAGAAAGCTGAAGAAGCTACTGGCAAATTAAGACAAGCATCAACACAGATTCCTGCTACTACACCAACTGCTACTACACCAACAACAGTTCCATGAGATTTAACGATCTAATTGCAGCAAAATTCGGTAATTTGCTCGAGCAAACACCTGTACAGCCTGAAATTAATGTACCTGCGGCTGAAGCGCCTGTTGCTGCTCCACAAGCAGTCCCCGAGCCTCAAGTAGAGCCGCAGCAACAAAAACCTCTAACTCCTGAGGGTGAAGTCTTTTTAATTAATCTACTTAGGAAGGCACTATTCATGAACCCTGATGATATAGAGCTTAAGGTCCTAAAGGATTTACCCGATACTGATGAAAAAAATGCATCTGATGTGCTTAACAAAATTATTAAGTTGATGCAGATGGATGCTGTTAATTTAGATGTAAATACACAGACCAATACATAATAATATGAATAGGGACAATCATTTAATATTTGAAGCATTTATTAACAAACAAAGTGCCACAGGTGTGGACAAACCAGTAGATGCAAGAGATAATAATTCAGAAGATGCAGAACAACCAGTGGACGGTATTACCAAGCGCAGAGGTGAATTGGCCGGTAACATCATGGACATTGTGAGATACGGTATTCCAAGCAAAGAAGAGTTTATCAAGATCAGACAAGAACTGCATGACAAAACAAAAGAAATTTCAGACAGAGGCACCCCTGCAACAGAAGAAGAGAGACACCGGGGCAGGCAGTTGATAGGCATGATAAGATCCTACAGAGCCCAGCACCCCAATGATCCTGGTCCTTATGCAGAGAATGCAGAGAGTTCAGATGAAAGAAAAGAACGAGTGCAAAGGGGATGGGATATAAACAAAAAGAGATGGGCCAAATGGAAAATGCAGAATCCAGAAGCTGCTGCCAGGCATGCTGCAAAGAAAGCTGCTGGTAAAGAGGAGAATGCAGAAGAAGATAAACATAAAACGCTATAAAGCTTTAATAAATAATCTGTGTCGTATAAGAGTTTAAAAGAAGTATACTCCGAGAATGTTGTGGGTAAACCGGTCCCGCCATTACCTAGACAAAGCGTACGCTTGTTTATAAAAGAAGAAGATGAGGCTATAAAAGTCTATAAACAGGAAGCAGATGATCCCGCTACGCTGGAAGGTGAAGTAGATAAAGAATATTATGATGATGTTATTTCTCCAGCAATAACAAGGGGTGGTAATTATCAATTAGCAAAAATAGTAAAAGAAAGACTAATGAATACTGGTTGTTACACCAATAGAAACTACAATTTATTAGTAGACTTCTTACAAACACTTAATATTACATTAACAGAAGAAATCTTCAAAGAGTGTGAAAGACTTTTTTTAAGTAGATTAAACCAACCATTTATTTCATTTATAACCGTATTAGCTGAAGCCTTAAATGCTAACGGTCAGAATATCACAGCACAAAGTATTGCTAGCTATCCCGAGATTACTGAATTATATGATTTACTAGCAACAGATAAGGCGCCCAGAAAGGATCAGAGTAAAAATGCAGGTCCCGGGGAAGTTTTTATAGCTTTTTTTGCTAATGGAAAAAAACTTTCCTCTAGAGATGAAGCTTCATCTAGCGAGGAAACCTCAAAGGGCGATATAATGATAGGCGGGGTTAAGTTAGAGCTTAAAGCCTTGGACGGTAGATTAGGAATAAAGGAGAGTGGAGTGTATTATAAGAGGCCGAAAGAATATTTTGTAACTGCTCCTGATACACTATTGAACAAGATAAAGTACTTAGCATTTGGAGATTACAAATATGCAGAAGATGCGTTTAAGCCTTTTGAGTCAGAAGTCAATAGCATTATAGGTGACAGGACTAGTTTGTCGTTTGAGGAAGGTAGAAATATAGCCGGTGCAATAATTTTAAAAATATATTGTAATAAAAATAGACTAAACTGGTTTCTTGTTGTAGATAAAAGAACATCCTATTTAAATTGTGTTCCTGCACAAATAACAGATAATGAATCAATTTCAGAAATTTTAAATAAGATGAAAAATAGATTTTATGTATTGCCTGCTAATGGTGGTGCAAAGGTATTAATAGGTAAGAGCAAGTCATCTGATGGAATAGCAAAAGCCGCCAAACCAAAACAAGGAAAAATACCAGGAACGCCTGCTTCTTCTACAGTAGTGCCTGCCCCTATCCCTGCTGTAGCACAAGTTTCACAACCTCAACCTGTACAAGGGACGCCTGATGCTACCGTTTAAACAATTCTTAATTGAAGTAACTGGTACATCAATAGGTTTTTTCCCAGGAGCTTTTAAGCCACCACACAAAGGGCATTTTGATACTGCTAAACAAGCGGCTACTGATAACGACATAGCAGTTGTGTTGATTTCAGGTTCAGATCGAGATGGTATTACAACAGCAGATTCATATGAGATTTGGAATATGTACAAAGAATATCTTCCAAAAAATGTTTATATACATACTATTACTGGGTCTCCTGTGACTGCAATCTATCAGATTGTTGATATATTGAATAATGGTCAATTCTCACCAACGCCAAAAGTCACTAACCCATTGCCTGATGCTGATAAAATTGCAAAAATGTTACAAGGGTCACCTGCACCCTACACTATAAACCTATATGCAAGTCAAGAGGACTTAGTACGCTTTAATGCCTTTACCGGTCCTAATAAACAAATTTATGTAGGTAAAAATGTTTCCAAGATCGGTCACGGTAATATTTCTAGACTAGCTTCAGCTACACAGGCAAGAGAGGCCCTAAAAAATAAGGAAGAAGCAAAATTCTTTACTTTCTTACCAGATATTGCAATTCAAGGTAAGCAAGAAATTTATAGAAAGCTAGTAAAATGATTAGGTTTAAGACTTACATATTATCCGAAAACGAAATTCTTCTCGAAAAAGATACTTACTTTTCGCCACATCTTTCACACTTAGAAGATTTAGCTATAGAAGGTGGGAAAAATGGATTTAATAGTTTTCTTATACAAGCTACTAACATAATAAACAAATTAAAAGGATTTGAATCCGAGCAAGAGATTAACGCAAAAATTGATGGTGCCCCGTCAATTTTGTTTGGTGCCGATCCTCGTCCAGAAGCTAATAAACAATTTTTTGTAGCTTTAAAGTATGTAATAGATGAAAGTACTGATACACTTAAAGAAAATGCCAAGCTGTTGCATAGTGAGCAAGAAATAGATCAAAACTTTAGTGGTAAGCAAGAGCTTGCAACTAAGCTGAAGAGCTTGCTTTTAAATCTTAAACCAGCTTATGATAATAGTGGTAAGATCTATCAAGCTGACGTTCTCTTTACATCGTCTGCAGATAAAAGCAGAGTTAGAATAGAGAATGAAGAATATATTGCGTTTAAACCAAATACAATTATGTATACTGTACCTATTGACGATAAATCGCCGTTGTTTGCTAGTATTAATAGCAGCAATGTTGGTATTATAGTTCATGACTCGTTCACGGGGGTTATCAGTGACAATGGTAAGAGTATTAAATTAAAACCAGCTGGAAAGAACATATCGTCACTAATTAGTAGCAGCCAGGGTACTAAAGCTTTTATAAGAGGTAGTAACTACGGTGAGGTGGCTTTTGATATGTCAGACAAGATGGTGCATGATATAGAAAAAACAATTGCTGCAGCCACCAAGCATGTTAATAGCATTGATAATAAGTTTGATCAAGAATATGTTTCGTCTGCAAAAGGATCGATGGGCGGACAGATATTACCGCTGTTAAAAATTTATTTAAATAAACAGGTAGATTTAGAAGATAGTGGAATTTTTGGCGCCGCGAAGACGGGTGCCAAGTTTGATACAGCGCAGTTCTATGAGGGGTTTAAGGCATTCGTTAATGAGCGTATTAGTAAAGGTATTGAAGAATTAGGCGAGAAAGGCAGAGCAGCAAGAGAACAAAAAATTTCTAGTATAATGGACTTTCTTGATATGCATCGTAAGAGTTTTGAAAGTTTAATACACGCTACATACGAAATGGTTCGTGTAAAGTTTTTTATACTGCAAATACTTTCCCAGCTGGACACCAGATTAACATCCAATGCCTTCTATCAGCTACCTGATGGTTCTTATGCAAAAGCTAAAGATGAAGGGTATGTTTTATTTGTTGGTAATAATCAGGTTAAGATAGTAGATCGGGTAGACTTTACTAGAATGAACCGCCTAATGGGTGGCAGATTTTAATTTATTTTTCTTTATTTTCTTCGATTGTCTTGATAGCTTCAAGATTAAAAATTGTTTGACGCAATACTGTCTCAAGAACTTCTTTATTCTCGCCGTGTAGCATATCTCTGATTCTTGAAACAATCTTAAATTCATGTGCGTCGTTATCGGGTGCAAATTCACCTTGTTTCTTAAACTTATTATATTCTAAGTAATTTCTTACACCTTCAATATAACTTGCTGCTACTGTAATTTTACTAAAAACCCAGGGTTCGAGATCCTCACCATCTTTAATTAAATTGTATAATTGCTTTGAGGCGTTATGCATCTTATAAAGCTCGTTCTTTGCCATATCTGCATCTGTCTCTCCTGTGCCTGCGGTAGGTGTTTTTTCATCCCAGCCGTCTTCGCAGTCCTCACAAGCTTTATTGTCACTTATCTTTAAGACTGTTGGTGTATTGTTCGATGGAGCCATTGCTGTAGATTCTGGCCCAGGTCCAAGGTTTAATTCATTTACAACAACTTCGTTATAAGCTTCAGAAATTTTAATAAGCTCGTTTTTCTTACTCATTTTATATATTTATACTACTAAATACTTAATATGCGTAGTTTTAAAGAATTTTTTTATGAACAAATACTGGGATCGACAGAAGGTATTACTATTCAACATGTTGGAAATGTACGAGCTACTGTAGACACAGGCAATAGCGGGTATAACGTTCTACATGCAATAGTATTAAAAGATGCCAAGCCTGGTCATGTAAAGTTTAAAACTATTGGTGATAAAGTATTAGAACTTCCCATCAAGGATAGCATCACAGTTTCAGGTAATAATAATGTTAACGATAGAGTTGTTGTTGAACTAGACTGCAGTATTGGTAAAGAGCAATTCAATAAAACTCCCTTCAGTCTTGCTGATAGAAGTAACCAAGATAATCCTGTTTTACTTTGTAAGGATTTTATTAAGCAAAATGGTGGCGTTGTTAACGTCAATATTAACAATAACCTTACCTCTTAAGTTCGATTAGATTGAGAGAACTCTACAAACTTATAAAACTCTGCTCGCGAATTATCATCATTATCTAGAAATGCACCAGACATTCTAGCAGTACGCATAGTTGAATCATGTCTAATGCCTCTGTTCGAACAACATGTATGAGCTGCCTCAATCATAACTGCAACACCATTATTCTTTTCACAAACCTTATCAATATAGGCATGAATTTGCATTGTGAGGTTTTCTTGTACTTGTGGTCTGCGGGCAAACCAATCTACAATTCTATTCAACTTGCTTAGTCCAATAACCTTACCACCCGTTGAAGGTATGTAAGCAACATGGGCATGACCGGTAAACGGTGCATGATGATGTGAACACAACGACGTTAGCTTAATATTATTCTGACATACCATACCATCATAATGGTCAACATTATCGAACGCAGTTACTTTGGGGGGATTACTATAACATCCCCAAGCAAAATCTTCAACAAACGCTTTCGCAACTCTATGCGGTGTATTAGAACTATTAGGATCATTTCTCCAATCGTATCCTAAAGCATCCATATAGGCTTCATAAGCTTTAGCAGCGTTTTCTATGATTTGCGCTGTCTCTTCTTTGGTATGTGGGTAGTTATGATTAGCAAAAGCAAACTTGTTCTTATTAGACATATAAGTTATTATAGTAATAAACTTCATTAATCAAGATAAATAATATATGCTTTTGAATAAACTTATTGAGAATACACTCAGAAACACTAAGCTCAAGAGAGTTAGAATAAAGGTAGATCCTTCCGAACTACCAGTTTTTGGATATGAGAATGTAGCTCACTTTGAGGGGTATGTATTGGAGGAATGCGGTACAACTGTAAGTGTATACATAGTAAATGTCCCTCCAAATGTTAGCCCCATACAGCAAGTTGGTGCATCTCAAATAGAGCCTGTGGATGAGCCAACAATAAATCCATCCTTTCAGAACTTAAAGCGAAACCTCCTATCTGCACTTATAAAAGCCGGTCATGGTTCCGAAAGCCCTGTTTATAATCAAATTAAAGCAAGCAATAATCCAGAGTTTATTGAAACGTTCTTAAAGCAGGCAAGTATCGATCCTGAAGCACTTTTGAATGCCACATTTACAGAGGCAGCTACACTCTCTGCTTCAAATGCACAACCCACAGAAACACAAGGTGATGATTTAGATGAAATTTTTGGTCGTAAGCAAAGTAGGGCTAGAAGTATCCTTAAAAGTCTAGAAAATGGTGGCACTATATCCAAGGGCATAGGCATGGTAGCTTCAGCAATTGACACTGCTTCTGAGCTGGCTCTAGGTAAGCGCAATATAGTTGCGCGTCTCTCCTCATTCTTAAAAACCTTAAACGTTCAAGATCTTATAGATCTTAAGTCCTTGAAGCTACGTTCAAACGAATACTCACATATACCATATAAAGGTAATACTGTATACTTTACAGGTCTTCCTAAGTTGTCGTACAATCAGGGACCTGTAAATTATCAGTTAAAAGGTAGTGTTGCTTCTGCTAATTATTCTGCAGAAGGTATCAAATATATTGTTTCAGACATTAACCCGAGCTATCCAAAGCTAGACAAAATAATGTTAGACTTTTCGGTGCTTGACAACCCACGTAAAACAGGTAAAGCTATCTTTATTATTGATGGGCAAAAGCGATATAGTACCGCACAAATAACATTAACTGAGGATATCTGGTTTGTAAAAATACTCAAATATAATGTGGCAGATAAAACTCCGGAGAGTAGCAAAGGCTTAATACATGCTGTGCGTGCAAAGCGTCTCTTGAAGGATCTATTAGAAGGGTCATATCAAGAAGCTGAGAAGTTACCACAATTTAGTGATATTCTTATGGGATTTGCACAAGATCTTAAGGGGTACGATAAATCAAAACTGGCTGATGTGATTGCTTTTTTCGAAGAATTGAAGAAAGAACCTGATTTTGCCGGAAAATCTGTTGCTGAAAAACTAAATAAATTGAAGGTTGTAATAAAAATAATAAAAGAGGAAATATAATGCCATCAAAAACAGAAAAACAAAAAAGATTTTTTGGTGCCGTTATGGGTGCTAAAGAGGGCAAAGCAAAAGTAACTGGGGCAGCAAAGAAAGCAGCTGCTAAGATGCCAGAAAAAAAGATTAAAGAGTTTCTCAAGAAAGAAAGTTTTGATGAAACTGTTAATAATTTCCTTGAGAAGTTTTTTAGAGAAGGAATGACAGTAGAGAGTCATTGTAAGTATGCTAAAGACGGTTGTGATTGCAGTGGTTGTGAAGAGTGTAAAGAAAATAAATTAAATCCTTAATACAAAAAATTAGTTGAGAATCAGCTAATATACATTATAATGTAGGTATGGAATATCAAAGTACTAAAATTATTGAACTTGGGAGTTGTGCATTTCGTCAATGGAAGGCAGACAGTCACTGCAAGTTTATTCATGGCTACAGATTGGTTGCAAAGTTTTGGTTTGCATGTGACCGTCTGGATGATAGAAATTGGGTTGTGGATTTTGGTGGGCTCAAGGAGCTTAAGCAGGTTCTGGAGAAACAGTTCGACCATACATTTTGTGTATCGGCAGATGATCCTCAGCTTGAGTTATTCAAACAACTGGATATTGCAGGTGTTTGTGATTTGAGAGTCATGCAGCGGGGCGTGGGCATCGAGAGAACAGCCGAATGGTGTTTTGATGTGGCCGATGGGCATGTGAGAGGCATTACAAGTAACAGATGCTGGGTGGAGAGAGTTGAGGTGTGGGAGCATGATAAGAACTCTGCAATTGTTAGTTATGGTACCACACATATGAACACACCAGCTGCACCTAATGACAAACAGAAAGTTGTAGCTGAGCAGTATGAACTTAATTTTACTTCTCAGACACAGCCTGTTGCTAATGTTGTAGCAGCACCATCACCTGAAATACAGAAAGCTGCAGATAAAGAACATGGTGCTGCTGTTGGCAATAAAGTATCTTCTGGTTGGGGAAACCCATACAGCGGCACAAGCTGGGGTGCTTAATCCTTATTAGTTCTTATTTTTATTGTTGATATTACTTTAACAATAAACTTCAATAGCTTGCTCCTGGTAATATCTTCTTCAGTAAGATGAAACGCGTTAATGCCATTTGCATGACTGTCCTCTGTATCAAAAGCATTCATCATTTTCTCAAACCCAGATTTGCCAAAGATATCTGATTGCAGTGTGTCTCCAATGACAAACAATTTACAGTTTTTTCCAAAACGTGTTAATATGGTCACCAATTCACTGTGTTCTAAGTTTTGAGCCTCATCCACAATGACCACGCTATTTGTAAAGGTTGAACCTCTCAAGAAATTAACTGGAACACACTTCATGTAATTGCTATCAAATAGCATGTTAGTTACTTGTTTGCCAACAAGTTCATCACATTTTTCAACCAACGGAATGCTCCATGGTTTGAACTTTTCATCGACTTCACCTGGTAAACTGCCCAATTTTCTGGTAGCGGATTCCACAATACTTCTTATGTACACAATTTCGTCTATTTTCTTTTCTTTGAGCATTGTTAGTGCAACGAACACAGCACAATAGGTTTTTGATGAACCTGCAGGACCATCACAAAAAATGATTTGCGAAGTGTCATCCATGGCTCTGTCTACCAAAGCTTTGTGTCTCTCGTTGAAATGGAACTTTTGATCTATTTTAAAGTTGAGAAAGATGTCTGTTCTTATGATACCATCTTGATCTTTTGCAAGTCTATTGGCCTTCTTGAGTGCCCTGTCTTTTTTCGACATCTGTAATATTTATGTCTTGATTTCAACTTAAGTTATATTATTATATATTGATATGCAAGATTCTACAATATTCTTAAGTGATGATAAGATTTTTTATACAATTGAGGGTGAAGGCGAGTTTGCAGGCATTCCATCTGTTTTCATGCGGCTTTCAATGTGCAATTTGACATGTCAGGGATTTAAATCAGCCGATGCTCCCTATGGATGTGATAGTTTTGTGAGTTGGTCTGTTAAAAACAAATATACAGTTAATGAGATTCTTGATTATTTGAAGGAAAAGGGGTATGACAAACGGTTAACTGGTGGTGCAATATGGAAGCTCACAGGGGGTGAGCCTCTCATTCAACAGAACAAACTTTTGGATTTAGTGGAAGCTTTTGTGGAACGTCATGGTGTTACCCCCATCATTGATTTTGAGACTAACGCAACAATTATGCCACGTGAAGAGTGGGTTAATAAGTACAAAGCCACCTTCACAACTTCACCCAAGCTTGCCAATAATGGTGATGCAGCAGATAAGAGATATAAGCCTGAGGTGTTGAATTGGCATGCAAGAAACGGGTCTGGGTTCAAATTTGTCATCAGCAAGCAAGAGGATTTGGATGAAGTGTTTTCTAACTACATAGATGCTCCTGACATCAGAGTGCCCCGCAATAGAGTGTGGTTGATGCCATGTTGTGGTAGCCGTGCTGAGTTAACTGAAAAAGCAGCCATGGTTGCTGAATTATGCAAGGAGCATATGTTTAATTTTAGCCCTCGATTACAGCTTGTTATTTGGGATAAAGCTCTAAAGGTATAGTTGATTAGTTTAACCTGAGATATAAACATACACATGAACGTAACAATTGATGTACAAATTACTGGTCAAAATGGTGGTGTTGAGTCTTACAGAGTCCTTCTCAATCAAGATGATCTGACGGGCATTATTAAGACAGAAGGTTTTGACGCTGGTAATAAAGCTCTAGAGGGGTTTGTTCAGAAATTCTTAACACAATTTCGTGAAAAGCTCTCGTCTGTTCTTAATCGCTAATTGATAAATAATTAGTGCTTAATAATAGATTTGAGAATAAAATAAACCAACTACTACACGAGTTTTTAATAGCTGCACCTGTGGTCGTACCTGCTGCAGCTGCAGCCGCCCCCGCCATAAGTAGTATTATTACCGGGCTCTTAGCGCCGCTGATCACACTAGGTGGTGCACTTGCAATACATCATGGTATAACATCTAAGCAGTCTGCACCAACAGTACAACCACAGACTTCGCCGGATAGTGCACCGAGCAAGCAGAAGATGCTACCCGGCACACTTGCTCCTACAGCAGAGCCAGAAAAAAAAGATATTAAAATGCTACCTGGCACAATTGCCCCCAGACCTGCATCAGATCAAAAGACTGTTGTACCATCACCGCAAAGCCAGACGGCATCTACAACGGATGAAGGTGGTCAGTCTGTACCTGAGATATCTGCTGCTAAAACAAAGCAACCTACAACAACAGCTGTGACGCCACCCGTGCAAAATACAGTTGATGCAACAGCAACAGGCAGTCAAGTAAGTCCTAAATATGTGCCGCCAATACCCTCTTTTAAGGATTATTCTAAACAATATAAGAAGGGTAGTGTTGAGTATGGTCAACCAACAGATATTCCTCTTGGCGTAAATGCAGGACCAGGTGGTATATATTCTCAAGGCTATGGTCCAACTGCTTATACAGACACATCAAATACAGCTCCTATGGATGTAGTGAAACAGGTGTTCACCGGGCAAACACCGCAAGCGACACAGGGAGTACCACAGACCCCAGAGGATTTAGAAAATGCTCCGCAAGTAATAAAGAATAGATATCAAGACAGAATGACTCAAAAATCTAACAAAGAAACAAAAGCATTTGGCGGTGTAGCGAATCTTTTTAATCGTTGATAATTACTATAAATCCTATAAAATAAGGTATGCGAATAGCTTTTAGTGGTGCTGCTTGTACAGGTAAAACAACTACTTTAAATACTTTTCTTCAGAAATGGACAGGGTACAAAACACCTCAAGAGACTTATAGATCTTTAATTTCGGAAAATAATCACAGCAAAAAAACAGATAAAAAATTACAAAAAGCTATTCTTGAGTTTATGCTTAATCAGCAAAAACAGTATACCGCTCACGATAAAGTGGCGTTTGATAGATGTGGTTTAGATAATATAGTCTATACGATTTGGGCACTTGATAAAGGTAAGAAAGGATTTACTGATGCATTTACTAATGAGTGTATCGAGTTAGTAAAGGAAAGCATGAGACATTTGGATATTATTTTCTGGTGTTCAAGAGATTTAATGGGACCGGCAGAGAATAATAATGTAAGAGAGACTGATCCCACTTATATTTCTGAAACAGATAATATCTTTAGAGCGATTTATGGTCAATTACAAACAAGTGGGGTCTCACCATTTTTTCCACCTAACGATAGTCCAGCACTAATTGAATTGAAAGGTGGTTTGGATGAACGACTCAATCTTGTGTCAATGTATGTTAATGAAGATGGTAACATGTATGGTGAAGAGCAGAGTTTGGTGAATATGGATGAGATAGCCAAGATGGAAGCTTTATTAAGAGAGCAACAAGGATTGGCTTCCAAAGAAAAGGGTATTTTATAATAAATAATAGATGCTATATGACAAAACATACAATCTATTAATGGAGAATTTTAGATCCATCAAGACTGTTAGTCGATTGTTTTACCCAAGAAATTTCTCTTTGTCAGACGAATTCATTAAAGCATTCAACAAGGAATACAGCCGGTTGAAATCCATGCAGATTGATGATAAAAGAATTCTGCACAAAATGACTCGTGCATTACCTTTTCACAAAGATAATAATTAATACTCAACCATAACCAAGCCGCTACCACCTGCTCCACCTCCACCGGATGCTCCGTTACCACCCCCGCCACCTGCACCAGTGCCAGTAGCACCGTTTGCACCTATCCCACCACTACCTAGACCACCACGACCACCTCCCATACCTAAATAACCCTGGGCACCACTGCCACCACTTGACGATGCAGTACCGGCGCCCCCTACACCATTTTCCCCAGCTGAACCAACAGCATTATAATCACCATTTGTACCTATAGTGCCGCCTGGCCCACCTGCAACTACATTACTGACTGATGCACTACCAGCTCCGCCGGCACTTCCACCTACGCCAGTAACAGTTGTCGAACCAAGCACAAAGGTAGAATTATTGCCGCTAGTATTTGAGCCGCCGCCTGCACCAACAGCATATGTAAATGAACCGGAAACATTAGTAAAGTACTTTATTGCTATACTTCCGGAACCACCACCACCACCTGCTGACCCTGCGGTACTGGTTGCAGCACCACCTCCACCCCCACCACCAACAACAGTTACTTTTAAATTCTTAGCACCTGAAGGTATAGCTACCGTACCAGTGCCGCTACTATAAACCAATGCTGCAGTAAATCCAGACGGCTTGCTATCTAAATCTGCACTTAAAGAAACGACTTGAGTGCTAACTGTAGCAAAAGCAGTATAAAAACTAACATTGTTAGGTCCGACAACAAAATTTCTAAAATCAATTATATTTGTACCGTTTTCTGTCTCAGTTATAAGATAATCACCATTGACTATCTCCTCAACTTGATTTAGTTCTTTAATATTAACATTATTAAATGTTGGCATATATCCTTTATTTATATGCTATAACGCAGTTGCAATACAAGTATTTTTATTTAAAATATTGTTGTGATAGGTGTAGGAATAATAACGTGTAATAGACCGCATTTCTTTGTAAAATGTTTTAGAGCAATACCTAAGAATGTAGAGTTAGTTGCAATAAATGATGGGGCTAACTTTGAAGATTGGACTAAACTATTGAATGAAAAACCGTTTCACTATATTCATAATGAGATTAACCTGGGTGTAGGTAAATCTAAGAACAAGGCGTTGAGATATCTCATTGAAAAGGGTTGTACAGATTTATTCTTAATTGAAGATGATATAATAGTAAAGAATGAAGGTGTATTTGAAGAATACATCAGGGCAAAAGATATTACTGGTATTCAGCATTTTAATTTTGGTTATCACGGTCCAGCAAATAAAGACGGAGTATCTGGTGGTCCACCAAAGCCTCGTTATGTAATTGATTATGGGGAAATTAAGATAGCTTTTAACAGACATAGTGTAGGGGCATTTTGTTATTACAGTAGACAGGCTATTGAAAAGGTTGGCTATATTGATGAGGATTATACTAATGCTTTCGAACATGTAGATCACGATTACAGAGTTTTTAAGGCTGGTATGGGTGGCCCGTATTGGCATTTTCCAGATATTTCCAATAGTACAGAGTACCTCGATGAAATAGAATGCTCAGAAAAGAGTAGCGCGATTAGACCTAGAGATGATTGGAGAAAAAATATTGAGCAAGGCGTTACACTATTCAAACAAAAGCATGGCTATTTACCAGCATGGCAAGGTTGTGTACCTGATATGGATGACAAAAAGGTAAAAAGGGTGTTGAAGGATATACAGCGATTTCACGCTAAAAGGGATTAATTATCTACAGTTTTATGCCACAAAATAAAAAAATAGCATTTGGAGTTAATTTATTTGGAAAATCTATACGCTCGGATCTATGTATTGAGTCTTTAGTTAAGCTAAAAGAAAAATTTCCTGATATTATAGATTTATATAATATACAATTCGAAGATAGAGCTATAGTGGGCAGAGAGCACCTCGCATTTAAAACGCTATATGTACTCAAAGAATCTAATAAAACTCATGTTCCTGCCTCAGAAAGAACTATTCCTTTGATGCGTGAAATTTTTGATAGGTTGGCTGAATTAAATTATGAGTATTTTGCTTTTACCAATGATGATATAATAGTGTCTGATCGATTGATAAAGTTTTTTCAAGAAACAGATTATGACACATGGCCTGTAAGCAGGTTAGCAATCGATCCGGTTTCTACTCTTTCCGATCCAATTACTGGTGATCATTATCAAGTAGCAGGGTTTGATACTTTTATTATAAAAACAAGTTGGTGGAAACAGCATTCACAAAAATTTCCCAATTACATATTAGGTCACCCGTGTTGGGATGTTCATTATGCAACACTTTGCTTAAGACATGGCAATTCAAGATTTTGTAATGACTGGCCGCCACCTACATTTCATATTAAGCATGATGGCGGTACACAATACTCTTCTGCTGATCTAGATTATAATAATAGCTTATATTGGCAGCCTTGTAAGTTTGATGTGGATATGTGGCACAACTACTTGTTTAATGTGCTACTAGTTCGGCCTGGACAAAATTATTGGCAGCCGCATCCTAACGAAGCAGAGCTAGAGAAATTGTATTTTAATGATGAGTGGTTTAAGAATAATTACTGGTCGTATGAAGAGTTTCAGCGTAAGCTGGCTGCGCAGTATTTACAAGCTACTGGTTATTACCAGTAAGTACCATCTTCGACAAGTTTATACCCTTCGGGAGTTTCTTCTGCGGATGGTCTTGTCCAGAAGTCATTATAAAAATGGTTAAATATCTTCATCTGTTCCCATCTCTTGCCCTTGATACCAAACATAAGCTGCAGTGAGCCACCTAAGTGAATAGCCTGCTTGTTAATTTGTTTAGCAAATGATGTCAATGGTAAAGAAGATGCACCGGTTCCAATTAACGCCACATCAAACTCAACACTAGACATTTGCTGTTTAATATCATCAACCATCTCTTTCCAAGTACTATACTTATTTTTATTACCAGAAATTGCTTTGCTCGTTGGGTGGTAGATTGTTTTTAGGTTAAACTCTGGTAAAACTTTGGAATTAGCCCATATATTCTCTCGTTGCTCAAACTGCTTTTTGATAGTTTCAACAAACGGGCTTATAACTAAAACATTCTTTCCTTCAAGAGTGCTACTCCAGGGAATTCCGCTATAAAAAGGTTCAAGCGATTGTAGATCAACCAAAACACTATTGGGGTTACGGCTCTTAATAAAGCGAAGCTCAAAATCTCCTAGACCTCTATTCCATGGAGATATTATGTCCGTATTGGCAACAGCATCAGAGAGTTGTTCTGCAAAGTAAATCCTTGCTTCTTCCGTTTGTGGAAATACACCTGCATTGATAAAGATTTCACGCTCAATAGTTGGGTTCCAAATAATTGGATTTTGGTTATGGTGCTTTGCATGGAAATAGTTGTATGCACACATTAATTCTGCATTACCAATTTTACCTATACAGAAAGGGTCCTTACTTTTAAACTTCTCCAGAATTTCAACAGCACCATCTAAAAACCCTAAAACATTAAAACTCATATAGTATATTAAGATATAGTCTGTTGAAATCCATTGGATGTATAATAAAATTATAACATGAAGAAAGTACTCGTAAGCTACGCTACTCCGAATTATTATTTGAGCCAACAATACTTGGTAGCCTCATCAAAACAGTTCTTTAATGCACACGCTTCATATACCCCAGAATTAATTGATGAGGCGTTTATAGAGAAAAATAAACATATTTTTACCCTTTCAAGAGGTGGTGGTTACTGGTTATGGAAGCCATATATTATACAGAAAGTACTCTCAATGCTTTCGGAAGGAGATTTTTTGTTTTATATAGATAGTGGTAACCTTATTACAGGTGATATTAACTCTTTATTTGATATTTGTACTCGTGATAGCCGTGGTATATTATTTTTCGATAATAGAGATGGATGTCCCGAGGGCGGTACATGGAAAAATGATATGTGGACTAAGTTTGATTGCTTTGAAGTGATGAAATGTAATACAGAAGAATATATTAACGGGAATCAAATTGATGGATCCTATGTTTTAGTACAAAAAAATAAGTTTTCTGTTGATTTCTTCAACGAGTATCTCACGTGGTGTGAAACAGGAACTATTATTACAGATGAGCCAAGTATACTGGGTAAAGATTATCCGGCGTTTCGACAGCACCGACATGATCAATCTATTTTATCGTTAATGGCCATAAAGTACAAATTACCTATATCTCGGGAGCCTTCGGAGTGGGGAAACCATCTAATAAATGAAAAATCTGAATATGGTCAGTTATTCATGCACCACAGGGGCGTTCTTGCTCGTTGTGGAGACGTCCTTGACAAATATAAAGTTCAATTCGAATGAGTAACCTGGTATACGTTTTTCTTAATAGTCAATTTAATAGCAACGTAAGTGATAAGAAAACTTACAGTTACCCCTGTCTTCCTGATTATTATCTTAAAACTATAGAGTATAATTCAAAGAACTTTAATAATAGTTATTTCCTATTACAACAGAGTGAGATTGACAAAATTAAGAACCGTGTACCTTCAAATATTAATCTTATTTCTATTGAAGAGAGTGTTCTCTGTACGGATGAATTTAAAGTTATATTACAATTATTAGAATCTCTTTGGCCTCGCTACAAAAATGAAGTCTTTTTATATCACGCATTTATGCGCTTAATAATTCTAGGCATTTTTGTAGAAAAGAATAACCTAGAAAATGTAGTACATTTAGAGGCTGATAATCTTGTTTACTCAAATAATCTCGCACAATTCAGCTCTGTATTCAACGAAGGTGAGTTCGGTTATAGTGTTGTTTCACCGTTTGTTGCTGCACCTGGAATTCTATACTTTAGAGACAGTAGGGCAGGTAATAATTTTATTAATAGAATTGTAAAGCTTCTTATAAAAGGAGAAGCTGCTATAAAGCAAGCAACAGGGGTTCATTTTGATTACATTACAGATATGAATTTTCTTGACGTAATTGCGCGTGGACAAAAGTTTTTTAAATTGTTACCCAGTCTACCTTTTGGTGAACAATCACAAAATTTTGGCCAATTTAATATGCTGTTTGACCCTGCTTCTTATGGTCAATTCTTAGGGGGTACTAATAATGGTCATCCGCAAGGTTATACTGAACCAGCCCATTTTATTGGTTCACAGATTATTTCAAAACAAATTGAAGTTGTGTTTGATAAAAAACCGTTTGTTATCTATGAAGGTAAGCAGGTTCCTTTATATAATCTACACTTACATAACAAACAAGTTATAGAGAAGTTTCTCCATGAATAGTGAAAATATTATTACTTCGGATAAATTTCTAGAATTATCAACAAATTATATATCAAGGCAAAAGACCCACATTGATATTACACCAGAAAAAAATATATTCTTTGTTAAAACAGATTTTTTGGAGTTTTTTGCTACCAATATATTGCCAAAAATTTATTACCCATTTACTCTCATTACTCACGAATCAGATTATCAAATACCAGGTAACTATGAACATATTTTAAATAACCCATTTCTTAAGAAATGGTATGGAATGAATGTACACATATTGCATGAAAAGATTCAAGCAATACCAATTGGATTAGCTAACGCAGAATGGCCACACGGCAATATAGATGCTCTTGTGCGTGTTCTCAGAAAAGACACACCCAAAACTAAATTAGTGTACTGCAATTATAAGATTGAAACGAATACTACCGAGCGTATGAAGGCGCTTAAAATGCTAAAAGGGTGTGATTTTATTGATTTTGATTTTAATTTACACTCCTTTGAGGAATATATCGAAAAGCTTAGCAGCTACAAGTATGTAATATCACCACCAGGTAATAGCATTGACTGTCATAGAGTTTGGGAATCTATCTATGTTAAAACAGTTCCTATCTGTCTTAAGAGTCTACCGATGGTATATTTTAAGAATTGTCCAATACTCTTTATCAATGACTGGTCGCAGATAACAGAAACTTTTTTACAAGAAAATTACAATAAATCAATTGCTAAAAGTACAGAGTTAGCAGATTTTCTTTTCTATGAAAACTTGTTACTTAACAGCTAGTAAGTCTTTGGTGTAGTCGTTAAGACAGTCTTTCCAATCACGCATATAGTTCTGCTTTAACGAGTTAAGTTTAAAGTTTATTAATGCTTCAGAATATGGGCGCTCGGCAAAATATTCTTTGCTAAAATAATCTGATGTTGTGGGTGTTACGATAATGCTTGGGTCAACAAGATTGCAAAAGTGTTTTGCTACATCAAAGCGGCTACAATCGCCACCGCAGACTAAGTGATATAACCCTGGTAGTAATCCGGATTGAGCGTATCGTATAATGTTTAGTGAAAATTCATTAGTATATGTTGGAGTGCCTAATTTATCGGTAACAGCAAAAATTTCTTTTTTACCTTCAAGAATTTGATTGTATATCTTTTTAATAAATTTTTTATCTTTTTGCAAGCTACCCATCATCCAGCCAGCTCGAAAAATATATGCATTTTTATATCTTAATACAGCTTTTTCGCCTTCGAACTTACTCTTACCATAGATACTAAGCGGCACGGGAGTATCATACTCAGTATAAGCGTTTTGTTTGCCGTCAAAAATACCTGCTGTCGAAATATGAATAAGAGGCTTATCTTTTTTTCTAGCTATATGAGTAACGATATCGGCACCGAGAGCATTTGTACTGTAGGTTTGGTCTTTATGGGTTTCGCAATACTCTAGATCTGTGAGTGCTGCAAAATTAACTATTATATCAGGGTTAAAGGTTTCTATACTCTTATTACAGAAATTATAATCGGTAATATCGCCATACTTTAACCATTTTTCGTTTACATCTATATCATAAGCATCTATAGAACATGTATTAGAAAAATTATTGTAAAATGCTTTACCGAGCATTCCACCACAACCAATAATCCAAATCTTATAGTTCATAAAATAGTATTAAACTCTTCATTTAATTCAATAAGAATTTCTTGACGACGGCGCTGCAAGCATTCACATTTTTCACCACCAGCTCTACGGTCTTCAAGAGGTATAATAGTGTTATTGGATATATTATGATTTTGCATCCATGTAATCCAAAGCTCTGTCAACTCCGCTATTAAGTCAACTATTTTATTTGGAATTATAGTAAGTTTTGACATTTTTGACGTGAGTATTTTGCTCGGCTTCATTTATTACGTTAGTAATCTTTTCATCAAGAAACCGTATAATAATACCTCTATTCTCGTTTAATACATTCATCTTATTTTCATTTTGAACGTATTCTTCATCAGATATAGACTTATTATGTATCTTCTCCCTGCTAGTAAAGATTTTTATATTTTCAATTATAAGCTTATCAATTAACTCAGCTATACTGTATAAATTTGCCATTATATTATCTCTTTTATCTTATCAAATAAAGCATGAGTTGTGCTCACAACTGTAGTCTTGCAAACTAGGTCTTTAAACAGTATTGCTTCACCTGCATTGTTACGATTAATAATAATATAATTCATTTTACTATTTTTAAGGTTTGGTTTAACCCAAGTAGATATTACTGTTGCGTTACTCGGGCCACAGATAATGTTGCAATTTATACTAACTCTAGCGGTCTTAAAGAGATCAGGTTCTCCATAATAATCGCGTAAATTTATAACTCTAGGATGCCTAACAACGCTTGGCTGACTGGTGTAAATGACAACATGCTCGTTATTTTTAAGTTCGTCAATAAAGGGTGAAAAGTTGGCGTTATCCGATTGACCAGATGTAGCCATTTGATTGAAAATAAGAATTTTTTTATAATTTAAATCATTTATAAAAGGTATGGAGTTTAAGTCAAAATTTTCATCATATAAGTCCATCAAATATTCGTTTTTATTCTTCCACATGTGACTCAGGTCAAATGTTGTATTGTGAGTAGCATTGATGTTGCTCACAACTTGTTGAAAACATTTTAAATGCAAATCGTAATTATAGATAATACCATCCTCGTTACGAATATCTTTTGTGAACTCAATGCCTTTGACAGAGTCAGAAGGTTGCACACATGGGGGTGCAAACCATGTATTAATATACAGTACCCGATCTACTACTTTAAACTCCACAGATCTTTCTGATTCGCCTTGACCAATAGGTATACTGTTAATATCAATATGCTCTTCAACTATATCCTTTATATAATGATGGTTGTAGTAATTGGCAATTGCAGTTTTTTTACTAGGAAACTGCTTTAACAGCTCTTTCATAAATATTTTGGCAATCAAAGTGTCACCTAGGTGACCGTGATTAAAGAATACTACTTTATCAAATGAATCAATAAAACTAATGTGTCCCATCTTTAATTTAAGAATATTAGTCAGTTATGCAACAGGCGGCTGCAAGTTCTCTCTACCACTATGGCTTTGTGGTTTTTTATATAGCTTTTTAAAGTCTATAAAACTCTTATCGCTAGAATTGCAACGATGATACATTTTATACACTTTTTCTGTAGTTTTAATTTTTTCAATTATGTATGAAATACATGTATCAATAATATGAAATTCGGAACAATTTTCAAAAACTTTACACCAGTCAAATACCTCATAGCCATCAAATTGTTGTACCTTAATTATTTTTTTATCTGTTGGGTGAGGAATGATCCATTTACTTTCATGACCAGGTGATCCAATAATATCGTTTGTTACAATATATTCTTCATTATCTTTAAGTTGTAAGATTGTATAGAACAATTCATTCTCTTTAGTATAGTTGCGGTTTAATTTTAAATAATCTAACCAATCAGCGTAGTCTATACCAATTAATTTATATTTGGAAGTCATTATGCCGAGGTCATCAATAACGGTACCATCTATGCCAATTATAATACAGTTATCATTTTCGATGATCCTACCTTTTGGACAGCTAAAATACAAATCTCTATACTCAAAATTAGAATTAATATCTACAAAGTTAATATGTGGTAGGTAAGATTTAATACCTAAAAACTGCGTTATAACTGGCCATACAACATTATATTTTTGCTGTAGCATTATTGCAATTTTTTGACAAAATAAAATATCTCCTAGCCCGGCAGCTTGCTTGATAATTGCAGTTTTCATAATTTATCTATAAAGACTTCCTGAAACTGTTTCATAACGCTTTTAGGGGAAAATGCAGTATAAGCGTTCCAGTCTTTTTCTGGTTGCGGTTTAAAATTATTTAAGATGTTATAAAGTGTACTATAGTCGTTGTAATATATTCCTTTATCTTTTAGAGTAAAAATATGATTTTTTTCTGGTGAATTTGCGTATGTAATAATAGGTTTATTGCATATAGAAAATTCTGCTACTGCAGCCCCAAACGACTCACCTTCGTTACGCGCGTGCAACATTGCATTGCAAGTATTAATAAACCGGCGCTTTATATTCAAATCTGCAAACGGTTCAATAAACAACACCCTCTCATGATTAATAAATTTTTCTGTGTTAGCAAACAGAAAATAATAATTGTTCTTTTCATTAAGAATTTGGGTTATAACATCATTAACAAAAGGTATATTCCAAGAGTAAGGACCACCGGTTCGTCCGAACACTATTGCATCAGTAGGTATTTTTAGTTGTGCTCTAAAGTCTGTATTACATTCAGGGAGATTAATCATATACGGTACAAACGGTAGCTCACCATTGCTGCAATGTTTACTTAACCATTCACTCACGTATGCATAGATAGTACCGTGCGGCTCCTTAACTGCACCAACAACATGAATAAAAGTTGGCACAGTATGAATAAATCTACCGTCATCAGGTCTGCCACATTTTTGAATGTATAGAGCATCCACTTTTTGATCTTTACAAACGGTTTCAAGCTCATTCATATTCTCTTGACTGTTTAATTCTAATACTTCGAGATTCTGTTTAAATTTTTGTTCTGCCAGTGGATGTGTACGGTGATCATTCTTATCACATATCATTATCGATCGATTGCCGAGAATTTTTTCATTGTAAAATGCATAATCAAAATAGCTTACACCTGTACCTTGAATGTCTAGATGTGGCTGATAGAAAGCAATAGTCTTCATAGGTGGAGCGCTGCTTTTACTCTTAAAAGAATTTTTTCTGGAGCAAAGTTAAAGAAAGCATCTTGTATACCTGGTAAGGTTTGGGCATAATCGTATACTGTATTGTCTTTATCCATATTAATAATAACTTCCGCCATGTGCTCGAGGTTAGTAAAATTATTTGCAAAAACTATCTTATTCATATTAAAATGATTTTTTACTTGTTCTCCACCCCAATATAAAGGTATGCAATTAACTGAAAGTGGTTGAATAATTTTTTCTGTGTTATAACCTGGATGATAAGAGTTCTCAAAAGCAATAGTAAATTTATAATCTTTGAGAACATCGATTTTTGCTTGCTCTGATCCTCTCAACACGGTGCCTACATTATTAAAGAGATTGCCGTAACTATCGACTTTTTTATACTTAGACAATAGTTCAAATATTTTTATACGATTTTCAATAGGATTATTATTAATAAAAGCGCAAAACTTAGTCTTAGAATAGGAGGGTGGTGAGATCAAATCTTGTATGTTTGTATGAAAAGTGGGGTTTGAGGGGAGCGGTCTTGGTTGTTGCTCATTAAACCAGTTAACAAATATGCACCATAGAGGAAAATATATATTTCTATCTTCATCTGCAAACTGTGAAAGTGAAACATCGCATTGTTCGTCTTTTGGGTGTTTAAAATTATGACCTATATTCTCGCCACAAAAAAAGATTTTCTTACAATTGTACCGTCTATTATTAGAGCCAAATACTGAATATATTAAAATGTCTGGATTTGAATCAATAACAACATTGTAGTCTTGTTTAAAGAGGTTTACAAAATAATTATTATGTGGGTTAAACTGATAGGTATCATACCCCCACATATCTTCAAAATAAATTTTTAACGTATTCATAATTGTAGTGATGATTTTATTAATCTCTCTTCTGTTGCCTGTAATATACCGGGTTCAGCATAACATACACGAAGAGACTCCTGCGCAATAATTTGATTTAATTTAAAGTCATAAGCACACTGCTGACTATTAATATGTTTCATGATAGCTCTCGCGGCTGGTAGAGTAACTGCATAGCAGTGTGCACATCTGCTCTTATAATCAGGTTCATAGTAAACACTCTTACCTGGTTGAACATTACGGGCAGTTATATTGCAGCATGTTCCAAGAAATAATAAATCACCTTTTATTGAAGTAAACTCTCTTACGCAGTTGCTAACAAAATTACAAAAATTTTCTGGCAACAAAACATCATCTTCTAATATAACAATCAAGGGAATTTCTTTTTGTACTTGTTGTTCAATGCAGTATTGCTGTTTTAAATAGAGAGAGTATTCATTCTTATTCTTAAAGCGCGCGGTTGACGGTATTTCGATTTCTTCAGGTAAAAAAGAACAAACCCATTCAACGTCTAGATTTAGTGTATCTAGTTGTGATTGGAGATTTTGTCTACGATCTTGTAAGGCGGGATGATGAAGACAGAAATAAACTATATCCACCTATTAAGTATAGTGACAATATTAAATTTTCAAGTGCTTGAAAAATATGTTTTGTGCATTAAATCAACGATGGAATTAATTGAATTTAATAAGAACTCTTATCCAAAGTATCAATCACAAGGTAACGCGGCAAAGTTTGTTATGCCTTTCGCACAACAGGTATGCAAGGGTAGAGGCTTTGATATAGGGTGTATGAAAATAGAGTGGTCATTTCCTGGATCTCGTCCTATTGATATTAGTTTTAATGATGGGTATCATGCTCTCAATCTTCCGGAGCAAAATATAGATTATATCTTTTCTAGTCATTGCTTAGAGCACATAGATAATTGGGTTGATGTTATGGATTACTGGTACAATACCTTGAGGGTGGGTGGTGTTCTCTTTTTGTATCTACCTGACTATTCGCAAGAATACTGGAGACCCTGGAATAATAGAAAACATAAGCATATTTTTTCCTCTACTATTATAAAAGATTATATGATTTCAAGAGGTTATAGAAATGTCTTTAATTCTGGTGTAGATTTGAATAACTCGTTTGCTGTTTTTGGAGAAAAATAATTCTTAAATATTCCTGGAGCTGGAGAGAATTGAACTCTCGTCTTGAATAATTTCACTTATAAGTACTACAAGTTTGTTTTAGTTGAACTTTCATAAGGATTAAACTAAACAAAAAGCCCTTACTGATAACAATTTTATACATATAAACTATTAATTGTTAAAACCCAATTTATACGAAAGCTAGTAACACGCTCTACTTTACAAGCTTCAATCTACAGTAGAACGATCGAACTAAACTAGTTCGAGTTCAGCTTCTGCGTCAACAAAGCCATGCTGAGCAAGAATTGCATCAGCCTCTTCGAGACTCATAGCCATGTCGAAGTTGTCTTCGGCATTTAAGGTTTGTTGCTATTTTATACTGGCATGCCCCAGTACCTGCACTCATAAACTCCACCATTCAATCGATACCATTACAGCCCCAGTTGTTAAAGAACAATATAAAGCTTTGCTTTATAATCTATTTATAAATGCAATTTGCGAAAGATCAAGCTTATTCTGTAAAGCCAATCTGTCTAAAAGGGATAGGACGACCGCTACTATCTTCTACCGTGACTCCACCTACTGTACCTGTCATGTAATTGCCGTGTCCTTCCCGTGATCCATGATACCATATGGGTGCAACTAATTGCTTTTCGTTATTGACCAAAATATATCTCATTCTATGTATAGAGTTTTTAGAACCAGGTCTTGCTGTTACTTTTGCTGCGCCCATAATCTATTTACAGAGTTACTAGCGTTTTACTAGTAGAAGAGGAACTAATTACAGTCTTGGCAAATTCTCCTTTAATTGTTAATATAGGATCACACTGTCTTAATATAAAGAAATCTTCAAATACCTTTTTGAAGCCTTGCTCAGTACAGCCCTCGTGATCGATATGTTCGGCGTAGCCTTCAGTTGTGAGAAAATTTACACCTTTATCTTTTAAGAAATCTAAAAAAGCGCTACTATCTGTACAAATAAAAAGTTTTTTATTCTTATTTTTAGACATTTGTTCCTGTAAGCTTTCAAAAGCATAATCATAAGTTACAACTCTATCAAAATCTGAGTCCGCCCAATTGCTTTGTGTACCGCCAAACCGCGCACTAAAGCCAATATACTCCTGTAAGGAAGGAATTGTAAATTTCGGTTTAAAGAGCTCTTCAAATAAATTAGCAAAGCTTTCTGTCGTATTGAGTAGGGGTAAGAAATTAATATTTGTTCTAATGGTAATAAGATCTTCCGGAAAGTTCATTTCACTTACCGGTGAGAAGAGATGTTTATGTTGATTAAAGCTATCGTTATCAATTAAGAAGTAATCTTTTTGAGTAAGACCCTGAATGGGTCGGGGTAGCCAGTTGTATTTGTTTGGTTCCAGGACGGTATTAAGCTTTTGTGGAAATGTCCAATTAACAATAAATTCACGATTTAATTTCTTAGATAAAGCATAAGTAGAAACTAAACCCTTGAGTCGGTCTGCTAGCCCGCCTGCAGGGCGTGCAGTGCAATTAAAAATAATAAATTTTTTATTCAAGATAGTATTTTATTTGTATATGTGCGTATTGCTAGAAAAAAAATACCGGATATTGCTATCCGGTATTTAAATCTGCGAAACCGTCGCAGGCGGAGGAATTAGGCGACCTGGAGACCACTCTTACGAATGGCGCGGGTCAGGTCACGAGCATCTACGCGACGGATCGTGGTAGCAAACTGGTTCTTTTGCTCCAAGACTCGGGCGCGCTTGACGGTGAATTCGCCATTACGAGCACGTTCCATCTTAACGTAGAACGTCTTCGGGCGAAGATCCTTACTTGTATAATCAATCGACATATTAATTCCTCCTTTCATTTTTTAATAATAACATATAAATATAATAAATCAACAAAGAAAATGAATGGCAAAATAAATAATATAATGAAAGATTGTACTTGGTTGAGAGGTGTGTTATATTTCGCAATAGCGGCTTTGCCAGCAGTTATTACAGATCTAAGTAAGTATAAATCATTTAGCGAGATATCTGGAATAACGGCAACAATTTTAATATCAAATGTGATATTGCAGGGGTTAATTGCAGTCAGAGCATACATAGATCAGACTATATCGCGCGTACAACACCAACATAAAGACAAGAAAAGTAAAGGAGTAGAATTATTAGTTGAAACTACTAAATAGCTTTATGAAAAATCTTTTACCATTTATTTTGGTTCCCTTTCTTGTAGTAGGCTGTGCAACCACAGAGACAGGTAAAATTGATCCAGCACAAACAACAGAAAATGCGTTGCCCTATATTGCTCCAGCCGTCACATTAACATGTACTATTGTTCTTGATAAAGCACTATCACCTGCTGATAGAGCAGAGAAGGCCAAAATGATTAATCACGTTGCAACAATTGTAGAGAGCTTAACAAAAGGTACAGCTCCAACCCCAGAGCAGCTACAGAAAGCTTTGACAGATTATCTTCCTGCAGAAAAAACTCACTGGGTGAATTACATTACATCAATTAAGGATCTCTATGCAACACAATTTAATAAAATTGGTGGCAATACAAAGCTCGCTATTGATGTTTTAAATGCTATTGCCAAAGGATGTAAAGACGCAACTTCAAGTTACGTAGAGTAACATATATGCCTACAGGTATTTTTGAAGCAGTAGTAAGTGCTATTGCTGGTATTTTTTCTGCTATTAATAATGTTTTTGGTGCAAAAAATACTCCAGAGATGAAGAAAGCTCAAGTGCAACAAAAAGAAGCTGACTATAATGATGAAATTGAGAAGGCAATAAAGGATAAAGATGTTAAGAAAATTCGCGATATTCTCTCTGAGTAGTCTTTTATTATGCTCGTGTACAACAGTTACACCTGATAAAGTAAAAGATGAAATAGCCTCTTATGATGCAACAACGCCTAATGGATATGATGTACAAAATTCTGGCTTTATTGGCTTTACTGACGACGGCCGGGGTCTTATTACTCCTTTCGGTTTGCTCCGCTACAATACCCTCATCAAAGCGTATAAGGTAAGATTTAGGTCCTTTAAAGGGGTAGAACTTAACGATAATGACGGTATTACAGAATATACTGATAAGCTTAATAACAAGCTGTATATCATAGATCAGCAGCATTTAGTGTATTATGCCATATTAAATTCGTGGCGTAAAGATGGAAAAGAACCTGATTCTATTTGGGATAAAACAAAAGATTTGATCAAATGAACAAGGCTTTATTAGGTCTTATACTACTCTCTATAGCAAGCTGTACACCGGTTTCTGAATATAAATCTGAACCAACAAAATATCCCGAAACACCAACAATGCAAGCAGCAGAAGATGCAACTACTGGAAAATTATTTAAGGATTAATAATGGGTTGGTCATCTAGAGATAATAATCTACGTAAAAACGTTCCTGAGAGATCTGTAACTAAACCAGTAGAGAGTACTCCCAAATCAATACCTATGGTTGATGAGAAGCAGGACTTATCTGTTTTAGATGAAAGAAGTTCAAAAAATGTAGCAACATTACATTCAAAAGTACAACAAGTTTTTAAAAATTGGATAGCAGAATGCCAGATTATGGCAGCTGCACATGGCTACGAATACAAGGCAATTTCAGGAAATAGAACTTGGGATGAGCAGGCTAAGATTTATGCTCAAGGAAGAACATCCCCAGGTAAGATTGTAACTAATGCAAAGCCTGGATACAGTAACCATAATTATGGCATTGCAGTTGATATGGGTGTTTTCAAGGATGGTAAATATCTGGATGGATTAAAACCTGCAGAAGCAGAAGCGGTTCATAAAAAAGCTGCAATTATCGCCGAAAAATATAACATCGAATGGGGTGGTAGTTGGAAATCGTTTAAGGACTATCCGCATTTTGAGTACAAGACAGGTAAGACTTTATCACAGTTGCGTCAGTTGGTTACAGAAGGTAAGGATATTTTAGCCTAATTTTATTTTTATTTACCAGGAGAAGGAATAATATTAGGCCTATCTCCTGGGGTAAGATCACTTCCTGTGGGTGTGGCTTCAAATGGATTGGGTCTGGAATTAACTGCAGGAACAACTTGTGTCAAAGGAGGCACCACAGCAGGTGCATTGCCTTGAGGTGATTCTGCTCCTGCAGCAGTATCCAGAGCACTGTATGCAGAAAAGGCAAACGTTTGCTCCATGTTAACTTCTGACTTGTCCACATCTATTGTAACAGCTTTGCCATTAACTTCCAAAGCTATAGGAGTTGTATGACCAGACACTCTGAACATAATTTCACCTTGTTCATTCTTATTGATGCTAATTTTAATTTGATCTTGACTGATGGAGTAGCTTGCCAATAGCGTTACCAAACATGCTGCAGTTAATAGGATTGTTCTCATAAAATATTAGACAGTTG
>Ga0247832_1000325_pt1 | contig 100122 bp, 88 predicted proteins | sample LaCruzMarch2015__10_FD_192407 | JGI IMG/M metagenome (GOLD analysis project Ga0247832, IMG submission 192407) | Freshwater microbial communities from meromictic Lake La Cruz, Castile-La Mancha, Spain - LaCruzMarch2015_4m | ecosystem: Environmental > Aquatic > Freshwater > Lake | place: Spain... | reverse complement strand
ATTCTTGGGCTTTTAGCACCTTCAAAATCTGTGCTTCTGTAAACTTTGAATTTTTCATACTGCTTTTTGCTGTTTTAAAGTTAAAACTCTATTTTTAACTTGTCGCAAAAAATCAGCCCTTTACCATGCATGTAAGGCAAATTATGAGGAAAACAAATGTAGAAAAAATGGGTATTCCTACGGTAGGAAGCAATGATAAAAAGCGAATTCAATATTTTCTATTCAAAGAAATGTGTTTTATATACTGCGGAAAAACTAAATATTAGATTATGAAAATTATACTTTTAATTTTATCAGTTTTGAATTTGAGTTATTTGAATTCTCAAGTTAATGAATATGACGACAATGGAAACTATTTAGACCCTACACATATTGGGGATCAAGTGTGGATGGCAGCCAATCTAAACACAGACAAGTTTGCGAATGGAGATCAAATACCGGAGGCCAAGTCAGAAAAAGCATGGATAGAGGCATGTACCAAAAAACAAGCGGCTTGGTGCTATTTTGAAAATAAAAGTAAAAATGGAAAAATTTATGGAAAACTATATAATTGGTATGCTGTTAATGATCCAAGAGGTTTAGCTCCAAAAGGTTGGAGAATTCCCACAGCTGAAGATGTTGAGAAGTTAGTGAAAATACAGTGGACAACACTTGATTATGATAAAGATATTAGTTATGCTTTTAAGGGAAAATACATTGCATGCAGGTTCCAAGATGCTCTATTTTCTAATAAGTATCAATTTTGGTGGACTTCAAAGGAAATTAGCGATGTTAATTCTTGTGCATTTTCAGCAGATGGTTCTTGTGCAGATTTTGAGGAATATAAAGTAATCGGTTTCAGAAAAGGAATTGGATTTCCTGTTCGCTGCATTTTAGAAAATAAATAAAATGAAAAGTATCAAATTGATTTGTAAGCTGTTTCAACAGGATCTTATTTCTTGCAAATTGAGAGTAAGGCAATCAAGGTTTTAAAACAATAAGTCAGATTCTATTTAACTCCCATCAACCTTCTTGGTGGGAGTTTTTATTTAAAAAAATTATACCCACCATCCATTTTTCGTATAATTTTCGATTCTATTCCAAAATAAAACGTTTTTTTTTCGATTTCATTCTAAAATAATACGAAAATTGATTAATTTTGTTCAATATGATTGGGCGAATTATAAAGCAAAATATTATTACTAAACTTTTCAAAGGAAAAGCAATTATTCTTTTAGGTCCGCGTCAAGTGGGCAAAACAACCTTGCTTAAAGAAATATTCAATGAAAGAAATGATGCACTTTGGCTCAATGCCGATGAACCCGATATTCAAGCTTTATTTGAAAATGCAACATCAACTCGCTTCAAGAATTACTTTGGTAATCATAAAATCATCGTTATTGATGAAGCTCAAACAATTACAGACATCGGAATTAAACTAAAAATCATTATTGATTCATTGCCAGAACTTCAAGTTATCGCAACAGGTTCTTCAGCTTTTGAAATAAAAAATAAAACCAATGAGCCACTAACTGGTCGTAAATGGCAATTTCAGCTCTTTCCTTTTTCGTTTTCAGAACTCGCAAATCACCATGGTTTAATAGAGGAAAAACGGATGATTCCTGTACGCTTACTTTACGGAGCATACCCTGAAATAACCATACATCAAGGTGAAGAAAAAGAACGATTGAAATTATTATCAGAAAGCTATTTATACAAGGATATTTTGATGTTTGAAGGTTTAAAAATGCCGGAAAAACTGGTTCATTTACTACAGTTATTAGCATTTAGAATTGGAACTGAAATCAATTACAACAACTTATCTAAAGAACTTAAAATTGATAATGCAACCGTTGAGAAATATATTAAATTGTTAGAGGACAGTTTTATTATCTTTCGGTTAAAGGCATTAAGTCGCAATCATGCCAAAGAATTAAAAAAGGGTCGTAAAATCTATTTTATAGATAATGGAATTGTCAATGTGCTATTGGGAAATTTCAATCTCCCTGAAAATCGAGCCGACGTTGGTGCATTGTGGGAAAATTACGTTATAAGTGAAATTTACAAGAAATACCACTACGAAAATCGTTGGGCCAATTTCTATTTTTGGAGAACACAAGATCAACAAGAAATTGATTTAGTGATAGAGGAAAATCAAGTTTTTCATGCCTTTGAAATCAAATGGAATCAAAATGCAAAAGCTCGTTTGAGTAAAACGTTTTCAAGAAATTATGAAAATCATCAATTCAATGTAATAAACCCATCTAATGTGGAAGAATTTTTATTGTAAAAAATTCGATTTCCCCTTTCGGCATGTATCACTGCAATACTTCACCTCATCCCAGTTCTTCTCCCACTTTTTACGCCAGCTAAACTCCCTTCGACAAGCTTTACATTCTTTTGAAGAAAGGTAAGATTTATTCCTAGTCAAATAGCGCAGGTTTTCAAATGCCAGACAGTTGTGTCTAAAAATGACTACTCCTATGAATTATTGTAACTAAAAGTGTAACAAACAAAAGATTAGTAGTTTTGAACAAAAATAGCTATGTTGAAAAAAATCCTTGTAAGCCTTTTGGTAATATCCAATTCTTGCTTTGCGCAACAAAAACCGAAACCTGAATACCTTAAACTAAATGGTAAAAAAACGGAATATGTTGCCCTTGGAAAAACCAACTTATATGCTTCACAGTTTGAAGTCACCAACTTTGAATGGTTGCACTTTTTACATTGGATTAGAAAAACAAAGGGCGAAGATGAATATTTAAAAAATTTACCTGATACCTTGGTTTGGAGATCTAAGTTGAGTTATAGAGAACAATTCGTCCAATACTACCTCCGCCATCCTGCTTATAGAGATTATCCTGTTGTTGGTGTTAGCTACGAACAGGCTTTGAATTTTTGTAACTATCTAACGGAAACTGGCAATATATTACTGAAGGATAAAAAAGTCAAAAAAATCCTATTTCGACTACCTACTGAGGAAGAGTGGGAATTAGCTGCAAGGGGCGGATTGCCTGAAGGAACAATTTTTCCTTGGGGAACGGAAAGTATTAAAAGTGAAAAAGGAAAGTATAAAGGCGTAAAACTTGCTAATTACAATAGAAGTTCAGGTGATTTTATGGGTTTTGCAGGCTCTTTAAATGATGGAGGGGATGTCACTTGTCGGGTTGGTAACTATTGGGCAAATAATTTTGGTATATATCACATGGCAGGTAATGTGGCTGAAATGGTAGCCGAAAAATCGATATGCAAAGGTGGATCTTGGTTCAAAGGCAGTCACAAAATGGTCATTTCTGCACGCGATACTTTTGAAGTTGCAGATAGTTGGGTTGGATTACGTGTTTTTGCCGAAATTGAAGAATACCAGGTTCCGAACACAAAACTTAAAGTAGATGCCGATTTTATTCAAAAATATTTATGCTATATACCGTCAGGTGGAATATCAAATTATGGTTTTGGAAAAATTATCAATGATACCAATAAGGTGATTATTCATCAATCATTTTACATGTCGAAATTTGAGGTGAGTAATGAATTGTATTTAAAATTTTTAGAAAGCATTACTGATTCATCTATTCGATTTGCTTATTCTCCAAAAGATGAGAATTGGAGTTCTGAAACAGATTTAATTCAATATCAGCATTATACTTCTCAATTTCCCAATCATCCCGTAGTTAATATAACCAAAGAGGCGATGACTACTTTTTGCAAATGGTTAACCGAAAAATATAATCAAGATCCAAAGCGAAGATTTGAATATGTTGAATTTTCGTTACCTACTATACAGCAACAACTTGTTGCAAGTGCTTGTGGTTTAAATTTACAATGTTATAGTTGGGGAGGACCATACAATATGAATGGTAGAGGGGAATACATGATGAATTTCAATCCGCTCTTAGATTATGTGCATTATGATGAAAATAAATTAGCGAATGAATCGTCTTACAGGAAAAGCCAGTTGCCACTATTGCAAAAAAGTCGCGCATTGGATGGTTATGAATTAACAGCGCCTGTCGGTGCATTTTATCCATGTAATTATGGAATGTATAACCTTAATGGTAATGTCGCAGAAGTTGTTTCAAATTCGGATATCGTGTTCGGTGGTTCTTTTGCTGGATTAGAAGAGCATTGTTTGAATTCGCCAATCGATGAATATAGTTATTGGTTGGAACCCGAACGAACAACCTTGCCTTCACCTCAAGTTGGTTTTCGTATTGTAATGAATGGTATTTACGATCAGAATGAACATAAGAAATAACAACGATTCGTTTGAGTCTATTTTAATTCAAGATGATTTACAACAAAATACGCTCCCATCAACCTTCATGGTGGGATTTTTTATTGTAAGTAGTTCTAATTAGATTTCCCCTTTCGGCATGTATCACTACAATACTTCACCTCATCCCAGTTCTTTTCCCACTTTTTTCTCCAGCTAAACTCCCTTCGACAAGCTTTACATTCTTTTGAAGGAAGGTAAGATTTATTTCCTTTGTGACTCATACCTTCACTGAAGACATTCCGCCGTCGAGATGCAGTATTTGTCCCGTCATCCATGCAGAAGAATCACTCAATAAATAAACAATCGACTTCGCTAAAACGGCTACGGAACCCACTTTTTTCAGAGGATGTCGTTGTGCTACCGCATCAATCTTTTCAGGAGAGCTCAAGAACTTTTCAGCCATTTTAGTATGCGTCAATGAAGGAGCGATACAATTCACTCTAATTTTTGGAGCAAATTCCGCCGCTAGGGCTCTCGTTAATCCTTCAACAGCTCCTTTAGCCATGGAAACTGCACTATGAAAAGGCATTCCCACTTGAACCGCCACAGTACTAAACAATACTACACTTGCACCTTCGTTCATGCGACTTGAATATTTTTGTAAAGAGTTTATAGCACCTAAAACATTTATTTCGAATTCAGCTTGGAAATCAGTAGACTTCAGCGAACGAAAAGGTTTTAGCGTAATACTTCCCGGGAAATAAACCAAACCATCAAACGTAGATTCGATTTCAGGAAATTCATTTAAAACTGGATTTCCTTCAATAAAATCAGGGAAATAAGTATTTTCTGAACGAGAAATTGAAATGACTTTGTCGCCTTGCATTTCCATTAATTTTCGAGCTTCAATAGCCATATCAGAATTGGCTCCAATAAATAAGAATGTTTTCATTCTCTCAAAACAAGCCTAGCAAGAATAATGTTTGCTATTCGGTAAAAGAAAACAAAAAAAAGTAAACAGGATAAAAAAATACAACTATTGTATCATTGGTTACAAAGTAAAAACATAGAAAATCTTAACTTCGTATCATGAGTAATTTTAATCAAATAATCCAATCTAATACTCCAACCCTAGTTGATTTTTACGCAACATGGTGTGGCCCCTGTAAAACGATGCATCCTATTTTAGATAAATTAAAAGAGAGGTACGGAGAAAAAATCAGAATTTTAAAGATTGATGTAGATAAAAACAAAGCGATAGCAGCACAATACAGAGTACAAGGAGTTCCAACCTTTATTCTTTTTAAGTCTGGCGAGAAAATCTGGCGAGAAAGTGGTGCTTTTCCCTTATCCGTTTTAGAAGGAAAAATCAAACCTCATTTTTAGGATTTTCTTTTTTAAATTTTCTTTCTGCAAAATACCACATTGAGCCGCTGTATATTAATCCGGCAATTATGCCTGAAAGAATAAGAGCAATGAAATTAATCTTATTACCATCTTGCCATCTCATAAAAATTTGGATGAGGGTAAAGGGTAAACCAAAAAGTAAAAGTCCTCTAATCAAGAAAAAATTAAGGAACCCTCTTTTTCGAATTGTTTCCCAATTTTCTTGTCTTAGCTTCATTATTTTGAAAATAACTTAAGCGATAAACTCAATTTTTCACGAATTTCCGTGCGATCAATGATATAATCTAAAAAGCCATGTTCTAGAAGAAACTCTGAAGTTTGGAATCCATCTGGTAAATCCCTACCTATCGTTTCTTTTACCACTCGTGGCCCTGCAAATGCGATTAAGGCTCCTGGCTCAGCAATATTAATATCTCCAAGCATTGCAAATGAAGCAGTTACTCCACCTGTTGTGGGGTCAGTCAAATAAGAAATGTAAGGCAATTTATTTTCAGCCAATTGACCTAATTTGCCAGAAACTTTCGCCATTTGCATCAGTGAAAAACCGGCCTCCATCATTCGTGCTCCTCCAGATTTAGAGATAATCATAAATGGAGAATTTAACTTAATCGCTTCATCTATTGCTCGACTAATTTTCTCTCCCATAACAGCCCCCATGGAACCACCAATAAAAGCAAAATCCATTGCTGCAACAACAAAATCATGCCCATCCAATTTCCCTTGAGCAGTACGAACAGCATCTTTTAATCCAGTAGCTTTTTGGGTAGAACTAACACGATCTACATATTTTTTAGTGTCCTGAAATTCTAAGGGATCGCCTGAAGTTAACTTTGGATCTAGTTCTTTGAATTTTTTATCATCAAAGATCAAATTGAAGTAATCACCGGCACTAATTCTTTCATGATGGGAACATCGATCACAAACAAAATTATTCTTGGTGAAGTCATCTGAAGTAAAAAGAGTCTTACAATTTGAGCATTTAACCCACAATCCTTCTGGTGTTTCCTTTTTTTCTTTTGTCGAGGTGGTGATTCCCTCCTTATTTCGTTTGAACCAACTCATTATTTTTAATTTTAATCAGTAACTATTTTGCTAAACTGTTCACATTATTCAAATCAGAAAATGCTTTTTCTAACCGTTTAATAAAGGTCAATTCTGATTCTCTAATCCATTTGCGCGGATCATAGTATTTTTTATTCGGCTGATCTTCTCCTTCAGGATTCCCAATTTGGGTATGTAAATAATCGATTTTAGTAGAAATATAATCCCTTGTTCCCTCAGTATATGCAAATTGCAAATCCGTATCAATATTCATTTTTATGACTCCATAAGAAATAGCTTCTCGTATTTCTTCTAGTGTTGAACCGGAACCACCATGAAAAACAAAATCAATTGGATTGTTACCGAGTTGAAATTTATTCTGAACGAATTCTTGAGAATTCTTCAAAATAATTGGAGTTAGTTTTACATTACCCGGTTTATAAACCCCATGAACATTTCCAAATGCAGCCGCAATCGTAAAACGTGGTGAAATTTTCATTAATTCCTCGTACGCAAAAGCAACTTCTTCCGGTTGAGTATATAATTTAGATGAATCTACGTCTGAATTATCTACTCCATCTTCTTCGCCACCAGTAATCCCCAGTTCTATTTCTAAAGTCATGCCCATTTTAGACATTCTCTCTAAATAATGTTTACATATTTCCAAATTCTCAACCAAAGGCTCCTCTGATAAATCAATCATGTGGGAACTATATAATGACTTCCCTATTAAGGCAAAGTGTTTTTCACTCGCATCCAGTAAACCATCTATCCATGGCAATAAATTCTTTGCACAATGATCTGTATGTAAAATAACAGTAGCGCCATACGCTTCCGCTAAAGCATGAATGTGTTGAGCACCTGCAATCCCTCCTAAAATAGCCGATTGCTCATTCACATTAGACAACCCCTTTCCTGCGTTAAATGATGCTCCTCCATTTGAAAATTGAATTATAACAGGTGAGTTTAACTTTGCGGCAGTTTCCATTACTGCGTTTACTGTACTTGAGCCGGTAACATTGACCGCAGGTAATGCATACCCATGTTTTTTTGCGTGTTGAAAAATGGCTTGAACTTGATCGCCCGTTGCAACTCCAGAATTGATTGACATATGAATCTATTTTGTAGGCAAAGATAATACTTTGAATCATTTCATTACCATAGAATCCATGGATAATTTTGTTTAAATCCATTTAGTAACCTTTCGGTATTTTCGTCTAATTTTAATTCTGTTTCAGACTGATGTGAAAAGCGTTTCCTAATTTGTCTAATTTGATTTATTGTGGATTTTGTTTCATCGGTAAAATAAACTTCTGAAAAACGTCTCCAAACATAGTCAATAGCTTCTTGATTTGGATGCACTCTATCTTCCTTAAAAAATCGATAGTCGCGCAATTCATCCAAAACAATTTCATAAGATGGGAAATAACCTGTATTTCTTTCAGTAATCAATTCAGATACAACCTCGATTAATCGAGCTTTACTTCTCGTGTTTTCGATAACCCCATCTCGGGTATGTCTTACAGGACTTACGGTAAATAAAATTCTTAAATTGGGATTAAAATCGTTTAAAATACCAAGAACTGATCTCCACAAAGACACAATTTCAGTTTGTCCGGCTAACTCTTTTTGAAAAAGATTTCCTGGTTTTTTGTGACAGTTTGCTACAACCATTATTGACTCTATTTTATAGACAAAAGCAGTCCCAAAAGTCACGACCAAAAACCCTGACTTGGACAAATGATGGCGCAATTGTGCGCGTTTCCGCAAAATTAAATCCATTATTTCTAGGTGCGAATCCCCTACTATTTTGGTCGATGCTTCCCAGGAATAAAAATTATTATCCCTTTCCAAAACCGCTATTTCGTTTGATGTATTGATTGCATTTAGCACTTGTTGAGCCAATGAAATTGGATTGAATATTGTACCAAACGGATTAACTAAAGTATCGAATCCAGACAACTTCGCTTGCAAACCAATTCCATCTGAAAAACAACTGCCTAAAAATGTGAGGGCATCAGTATGATTTATTTTATGCTTAGACGGTGACAGTAATAAAGGTAAAAAAAACTGGTTCACCTAGTTCAAAATTAAATTTCTAGCATTTTCAATTGCTGCAGGTGTAATAATTTCACCACTCATTAATCGTGCAATTTCAGTTACTTTATCCTCACCAGCCAACCATTCGACTTTGGAAATAGTTCGTTCTCCCTTTTGCATTTTTTCAACCTTCGCGTTGTGATTTGCCTTTGCTGCAACTTGAGGCAGGTGTGTAATAGCAAATAACTGTGCTTCATTACTCATTGAACCGAGCAAAGAGGCAATTTTATGTGCCACTTCTCCAGAAACCCCGGTGTCTATTTCATCAAATAAAATTGTCGGTAGCTGACGCTTCTCTGATATCAATTTTTGCAAAGCCAACATTACTCGAGATAATTCACCACCGCTTGCCGCTTTTTCAATTGAAATGGGAGTAATTCCCTTATTTGCTGAAAATAACAATTGTATTTCAGTATTACCTGATACAGTCAAATTTTCAGATTGAGTCAATTGAAATAACAACAATGTGTCGGGCATTTTTAAGTCAGTCAATATTGCTTGAATCGCTTTAGAAATCGGTCCAACTGCATTTAATCGATTATTATGAAGAATACCAGCCCGAATAATTAGTTCGTCGTACTCTTGTTCGACCTCTCGATTTAGTTGCGCCAATTCTTCGCGCATCAAATCTGTATCATCCACGAAATTACTTAATTCATTCATCAAAATCTTCAATTCTTCTTGTGACTGCTTTTGATGTTTTGATAACAATCTGTTAAACGCATCTAATTGCCCTGTAAGCTGTATAATTTTATTTGGATTCATTTCCAAATTATCTGCAAAATTTTCAGCTTCCTCGCCAATATCCTTCAATTCAAGAACAATACTAGCTAATCGATCTTTTAACGCATTTAAGTTTGCATTGCTCACATTGTTTTTATCCAATACAGATTTTAATGAAATTAAATTGGAATAAATACCTGATTCAGCCTGAATAGTTTGGGCTAAATGATAAAAATTAGACTTTAATGATTCACTGTTTTCCAAGGTATGTAACTCATTTTCAATTTGACTAAAATCAAGTTGCCTTAAATTTAGTTCCGCTAATTCATTCAATTGAAACTGGTTATAATCAAGCCATTTTAGTCTTTCTTCGTGTTTTTCCTGCTGAACTAATTGCAATTGCTGCTTACTTTTCCATTGGTGAAATAGTCCCAAATACGCTATTTTATCATTTTTTATACCAGCTAAACAATCCAGCATATCTAATTGATAACTTTTATCTTTGAGTTCAAGTGTATTGTATTGAGAATGAATATTAACAAGTTGAGATGTAAGACCTCTCAACACCTGCAAAGAAACGGGAGTATCGTTTATAAAAGCGCGCGATTTCCCTTGAGTATTAATCTCCCTTCTAATCAAAGTACATACATTAAAATCAATGTCTTTTTCTTCAAAAAATGACTGAAAGGTTTCCGCTATTTTAAATTCAGCTTCCACAAAACACTTTGAACTATCAGGACCAATTACAGTAAAATCAGCACGTTCGCCTAAAATCAAATCCAAGGCGCCTAATAAAATTGATTTACCAGAACCTGTTTCACCCGTTATAACGGTAAACCCTTTTTTGAACTCAAGTTCAATGTAATCGATTAAAGCAAAATTAGAAATCCGCAGAAATGCTAACATTATTGTAATATTTCCTCGTACTTGGATGCATTTGAAGGATCAATTTTCTTCATCAAATTCACGATATCCGTTTTATCTTTTTGTTCTGAATCTGATGCAAGCTCCTTAATTTCTATGCGTTTCGCTTGAACAAAATTAATTAAGTTAATCGCATTTGGACGTGATTGTGTCACGGTATTCAATTTAGCTAATGCATCAAACATTTGTTTTCGTGCTGCAACTTTATCTTCGTACAACTTATCTACTCCTTTACGATGATAGAGAAAATTACATTCGCGCAAAGGTTCGAACAATTGATGTAGTACATTATCAACCAACCAAAATCGATTTTTTTTATTGGTTTCATTGGATTTCCATCCGGAAGCCCCTGAACTTTGAGCTAAGGAAACAATTTGCTGAGCTTCATTGAAATAAGCTGTTCCTCCCTTCAAAGAAAAAGAATCATAGTCCATTCCAATAATGTAGTAAGCATAAAATGCGAGAATTGAAGTCAGGTTATCTCTAAATTGATTTGGCGCATAAACCAATAAGGCATTTCGCGAAAAACTAAATGTGATATTTTCATCCAAGAAATTCAACAATGTTGTGTTATAGGTTGAATTGAAAGCTGGACGAGTTGATTGAACTTGTAATGATCCAGAATAAGAACCAGTTGAAGGTTTTTCCTTAATTTGCAATTGAAGTACGCAATTGATTCGTTCCTCTACCTTAAACTTATCTTTTGTCCATTGCGTATTATTCATCATATCCGTTATGGTCTGTTTTAATTGTGCAATAATGTCTTGATCAACAGTTGTTAATTCTAGCTTGGCATCAGCGACAATCGTTACTTGACAATTTAATTCCTGCGCATGAAAATGCGTAGTAACAAAATACGCGATAAATACGAGGATAAGTTTCTTTTTCATTAGCTAATCATTTCTTCTATATGCAAAACGATTTCTTCGGCAATTTCGTACTTTGACTTTAGAGAAAATTCCGTTTTGTTTTTTCTTTTATCTAAGATAGTTACTTTATTTGTATCCGAAGCAAACCCAGCTCCCTTATCTTGCAAAGAATTTAAAACAATGCAATCCAAATTTTTATTTTCCAATTTCAAGGAAGCGTTTTCCAATTCATTTGAAGTCTCTAGCGCAAAACCAACCAAGAATTGAGCATCCGTTTTTACTTCTCCCGCCCATTTCAAAATATCTGGATTCTTGATTAATTCCAGTGACAATTCATTGGATTTCTTTTTTATTTTATCTATTGACAAATGCTTCGGTCGATAATCAGCTACAGCAGCAGAAAAAACACCAAAATCTTGTTCCTTCCAATAATTTTTAACCTCGTTAAACATATCATCTGCTGAGACAACATGAATCAAATCAAGATTCTTATGCGCCAATGTTAGGTTAGTTGGTCCAGCAATCAATTTTACCAGAGCTCCCCTTTTCAGAAACACTTCCGCCAATGCGAACCCCATTTTTCCACTCGAGTGATTTCCTATAAAACGAACTGGGTCTAAAGATTCATAGGTCGGTCCAGCAGTTATTAAAACTTGTTTTCCTGCAAAATAATTTTTAGATTCAGAAAAAAGTAATTCATTAACATCATTAAAAATCTTTTCAGGTTCAGCCATTCGACCTGGGCCTACGAGTCCACTCGCCAATTCTCCAAATTCTGCCGGAATAACGAGTACTCCATCATTTTGAATCAATTCTAAATTCCGAAAAACAGTTTGATGTTGATACATGTCTAAGTCCATTGCTGGAGCAACAATTGTGGTTCCTTTCATGGAAAAATACACCGACATTAATAGGTTATCACAAATTCCATTAGCCATTTTCGCCAATGTATTTGCCGTCAGAGGGGCGATAAGGAAACAATCTGCCCATTCAGCTATTGAAACGTGATTATTCCATGTTTTATCATCTGAAATAAGATCTGAAAAAACTGGATTTCCTGATAGTGTTGACAAAACCAAGGGGCTAACAAACTCTTTTGCATCAGGAGTCATAATACAACGTACCTCGAGACCTTGTTTTTTAAGTAAGCGAACTAATAAAGGAATTTTATACGCGGCGATGCCTGCGGTAACACCAATCAATACGCGTTTAGAACGCATTATTTTTCTGACTCTGGGTTTCTAATAAAAAGTTTATCTTCCAATAATTCTTGAGTAGCGATTGCTGTTGGTTTCGCCATTTTCTCGTAATGACGAGAAATTTCAATTTGCTCACGATTTTCAAAAATTTCATCTAAATTGTCTGTAGTAGTGTTAAATTCTTGAAGTTTTTGAGTTAATTCTTCTTTCAACGTTGCGCTAATTTGATTCGCTCTTTTGGAGATCACTGCAATTGACTGATATATATTTCCTGTTTTCTCTTCAATAAGAATAGTATCTCTTGTTACAGTTGATTTCTCAGCAGTTATGTTTTTGAAATTCATTGCTCTGACTTTCTTTTAGTTAATACATTTAATTCTTTTTCCGATTCCGTTTCAACGTAATTCAGTGATTTAACGAATTCTGAATTAGGAAATAGGGATACAAAGTTACGATATCTTTCTATAGTTTGTTCAAATCGCTCACTTTTTTTATTTGAAATACTGTTTTTCGCCAAGAAAAATGAATTTTTTATCAACATTGCCCATGCTTGATCAATAAATTTTGAACGAGGATAATTTTCTAAGAAAAGTAGGGAAGCTGTAACTGCGGCTTTGTATGATTCTGTTTTGCTGTATAATTTTACCATTTCAAATTCTTTGATTTCAATCTTTAACCGCAAATTATCTATGATATGGTTACAGCTATCAATGAGATTAGAATTAGGATATTCGTTAACAAATTGTTGAATATTATTAATCGCAACATTCGTTTCATCTTGGTCCAAATGAAATTCAGGTGAATTTTTAACACTACACATAGCCACCATAAACAAACTTTCTTCTACTTTATCACTGTATGGATATCTTTGAATAAACGAATTAAAATAGTAGCCTGCCATGTAATAATCTTTAAGATTAAAATAGGACTTTGCTAATCGATAATAAGAAACCTGACCCTGATCTGTTTTGGGAGAATTTTGATAAATCTGCTCAAACAAAACGATTGCCTTATTAAATTTCGCATCATCAAATAACTCATTTGCTGAAATAAACTTTTCCTGATAATCATCAGATTTCACAATTTTTTGGTAATCGGAACATCCAACAAGCAAAATACACATTAACACTAAAAATATATGGTTCTTCATTTAGTTTTTATTATTTAACCCGCAAACTTTTTCCAATTTGCAGGGAAGTTGTCGGTTTAATTCCATTTAATTTGCAGAGTGCCGAAACAGTTGTGCCATACCTAGAAGCGATTTTTGATAAATTATCACCACTTTTTACTTTGTAATAAATTACCGTTTCCTTTTTAACTGGTTTTGGCTTAACAGGAATCGTTTTTTTTGCTATCTCCTGTTTTTCAACCGGTTTAATATACTCAATTGGTTTAGTCCCAGGACTGAAGAGGTTTTTATGAATATACAGTTTTTCCATTTTCAATTTCTTAGATAGTACATCAATCAAAATTTCTGGATTAATTGGCGCATCAAAAAAACGCACTTCAAAATGCAGGTGTGGACCAAAAGAATGACCTGTATTACCTCCTAACCCTAATACCTCACCAGCTTTGATTTCGTCATTTGGTTGAACCAATAACTTACTTAAATGAGCATAAAAAGTCTCCAAACCATTGTAATGACGAATAATTACTAAATTGCCAAAACCGCCCTCATTAAATTTAGCATAGCGCACTTTACCCGACCACGCAGCAACAACTGTATCACCCACGTTCAAATTTAAATCAACGCCATTGTGATTTTTACCCCAACGAGGTCCAAAAGGAGAAGTTTTAACACCCGGAACCGGCATAGAAAAAGCCAAATGTTCTTCATTTGAGACATTTAACCACAAGGTATCCTTCAATTGTGATGGATCGGACGATTTAGAAGAAGTAAAACATTTTTGATTATCCCAACCTTGAGAAAACTCAACCGGACTCAACAACTTGAGACTTGAGTAAATACCGGGATTTAAAACCCCATCAAACCCTTTATCTTTTAAATATTCCCATGTGCGATTGGAATAAAGAACGATATCACCGTTGGGGGTGGATATTGTATCGATAATTTTTTGGGTTTGAGATTGAACCGTAGGGAAACAAAAAAATACAAAAAATAAAATAAAATATGTTCGTTTTAAAACAATCATTTAACAAGCAATTGTATTCAAAGATAGCATTATTTCGATTATTTCGATATTACATCCACAACTTGTATTGTGTAAAACAGGTTTTCATCTGAATTTAATTTCCTGTCTAACCCTTTAATTTGTGAGATTTCTGATGAAGTTAACAACATAAAGATGCCTTGACCCTTTTTAGCATTTGTTAACGCTTTCTTTAAGGATTTTGGAGTTATCTCATCCTCAAATCGATTAGAGATTAACATGTTTTTTGAATGCGTATTGATTATTCCCGATTCCTTAGTTGAATTTGCCAACAGATGAAACTTTATTGTTTTTCCAGGTCCAAAACTGAAATCCGTTTTTTCATTTTTCTTCAAGCTCCAACGCCAAATTTTCGCGCCATTTTCAACAATTGCAGGCTTAATTTTTTTAACGACATGAATTTGCAACAAATTGTCTGAATTGGCAGGTAAAACATCACCCAACGCGCGATCTGACCTACCTAATTCGGCAGGAATTACAACAGACGCAACATCACCCACATGCATTTTTAAAATCGCTTCATCCCAGCCTTTAGTTTGCATATTATACCCTACCATAAATGGTAAATCTGATTTGGTTATTTTCGAACTCCCATCTACCAGCTTCCCGTTAGGCAGCGTCACCACATAATTAATAAGAATTACGTCACCTCTTTCAATCGGCGCTCCTTTTCCTTTAAACGCCCATTTTATTTTTAATCCATTTGGTTCAACTAATGAATCAATGTATTTAACATTTTTAGAAAGGGAATTAACTTTCTTATTTGTTGGGTTGGGTTGAGTTTTTTTTTTAGTCACAGCTTCACCACAAGAGGTAAAAATCCCAAATAAGAGTATTATGAAAATTGGATTATTCATTGATTTTATTATTTTTAGTTACTTTAATTAACTCAACATCTACTTTGATAGGCGACATAGGTGGGATTTTTTCAAAATCACCCAACAGACCATGTGCCAAATTACTAGGTAAAATAAATATTGCTTTTTCCCCTTCCTTCATGAATTTAATCCCTTCTTGAATTCCAGATTCTATTGAACTTTTATCTACCAAAAACAAATCAACATCCGATGAATCTGTTTGATAACAAATCGAACCGTTTAACAACGAAATTTTGAGCGACACCTCCACTGAATCACCAGACTGCACTTTTATTCCATTAGATTTTTTTACTATTTGGTACCTCAATCCTGTTCCTGTAGTTTGCGCTTGAATTTCGCCATGATGACTAAGGAATAAATTGATTTGCAATTCTTCCTCCTTTAATCTATCCTTATTGAAACCAACTGAAGTGCTATCATTCCATGTATTTCCAGTGGCTACTTGTTCCCCTATACTTTCGTCGCATGAAACAAAAATTAAAGAGAAAAAAAATAAAGAGAAAAAATAATTTACACTCATAGAGAATTATAAAAACCAGATAAAATAATAGCCTTGAAACGTTCTTTTGTCAAAAAGATACTCTCTGCACTAAAACCTCCAGCAGCATGTTTATGACCGCCACCATTAAAATTTACTGAAGCCAATTCGTTTACAAAATAGGACCCTTTGGAACGGAAAGAAATTTTCACTCCTTCGTCCGTTTCGATAAACAAGGCCGCTACCATGATGTTTTCAATAGACAGAATCGTATTCACAAGTCCTTCCGTGTCGCCTTTTTGATAATTAAATTGGTTAAGCTCTTTGACCTCAAGGTAAATTAAACCTATTGGTAAATCCTGAAGTATCTCAAGCTTTTCAACAATTGCATACGACTTTAATTTTATGCGATCTAGTGTGTTTGTATCAAAAATAGACTCATGAATAACAGCGTGAGGCAGTCCTGTTTCTAGCAATTTTGCAGCAATCTCGTGTGTTCTGGAAGATACTGAAGGAAATCGAAATGATCCTGTATCTGTCATTATTCCTAAATAAATATACCGAGCAATTTCTTGATCTAACAAATCTAATTGCCCACTTTGTTCAATTAATTCAAAAATTAATTCAGATGTTGATGCAATTGCAGTTTCAGAAATTGATACTTCGGCAGAAATTGTTGGATTTTGGTGATGGTCAATAAGGATTTTTTTTGATCCAGAATTCTGTACAAATCCACCAAACTCTTCCCCCAATCTATCATACGAATTATAATCCAAGCAAAATACTAGGTCTGATTCTTGAACAAATTTGATTACATCCTCCTTATTGTCCTTAAATAAATGTATTGAGTCAATATCTTTTAACCAATTAAATGATGGGGATGCTTGGTCTGGGTGACAAACAACTACTTTATCATTTAATTTTTGAATAAATTTCAACAACGCAAGTGAACTACCTAAAGAGTCGCCATCGGGAGATTTATGGGATGTAATAACTATATTCTTAGCTGTCTTTATTAACCCTAAAACTGTTTTAAAATCTTCTTTTCGACCTAACATATTATGTTCATTCAATAATTTGTACAAAGTTAGTATTTAATCAATAATAAAATGAAGGCATATAAGTTGGGTGTTATCTAAATATTAATTATTTTTGTGATAGAGCGCAACCCAATTTAAAACTTGTACGTCCTCTAACCAATTAAACTAAAGTATGAAAACATTTTATTCATTTCTAGTACTATTTTTCGGGATTTTAACAATTAACTTTTACAATGCTCAACCCGTTAATTTATGTTTAGGGGATGATGCTACAATCTGCGCAGGACAAGCTGTTACAATTACCAACTGTAATTCTGGTAACAATGCAAATAACGCTGCTGGTATTTATTTAAATGCTCCATCTAGTGTAAATTTAACAGATGACGTATGGTCAGGGGTAGTTAATGTTGGATTTACATTTAACTTTTATGGCCAAAACTATACCCAATGTGTTATTGGTTCAAATGGTCTAATTTCTTTTAATACAAATCAAGCCAATCAATATTGTCCATGGTCATTAACAGGGGGCCCACTTCCGAACGCTGTTTTAACTGGCGCAAGAAATTCAATTATGCTGACTTATCAGGATATTAACCCCAGTTTAGGTGGGCAAATTCAATACCAAACAGTAGGTACTGCTCCGAATAGAAAGTTTGTGGCGCTATACAAAGACATTTACATGTTTAGTTGTACTTCACAATGTAATTACATGGCAATTGTTTTACATGAAACCACTAATATCTTTGAGTTACATATTGGAAATAAACCACTTTGTAATTCATGGAACAGCGGTTTAGCAATCCAAGGATCAGAAAACAATCCGATGTCGGTTGCACATACAGTTCCAGGGAGAAATAACGCAGTATGGTCTGCAAATCAAGATGGCAGAAGATTTACGCCAACAAGCGCTTCAAACACTAATAGTTACACTATTAACCAGATTCCTTATGTAATGGTAAATAGTCCTGGTAGTAATTTTGTTTGGCAAGCAGTAAATGCAACTGGAACGGTATTGGCAACATTTCCATATAATAATGGGGTACTTAATTTACCCTCCACAAATCCGAACTATGCTATACCTGCAGGAACGTCCGGATACTTCTTATCTGGTGCAGCATGTGGAACAAGTATTGGGTCTATTACAAGCGACACTACTTGGTTAACTATTGCAAACCCTATTTTAACCGGAACGTCAACACCAGATATTTGTTCGCAATCACTTGGGTCTGTGTCTGCCATACCAGGAGCAACATCTCCTCCACCGTATACCTTTAGTTGGCCTCTTTTAGGAGCTTCGGGCCAAACAGTTAATAATGTTGCGGCAGGAACGTATACAGTCTTTATGACTGACGGCAATGGATGTACCGCCAATGGTTCTGTAGTTGTTGGTGACACACCCGCTAGTTTCACAGGGACAACCACTCAGGTTAGTTGTCTAGCTGGTACAGATGGAACGGCAGCGGCTACAATGACTCCTTCATTAGGAACTGTCACATATTTATGGAGTGATGGACAAACAACTCAAACAGCAATAGGATTATCTGCTGGCAATTATACTTGTACGGTGACATCAAGTATTGGATGTTCGGGTACGGTAAACGTTACGGTAACAGAAATTCCACCAATGATTCTAAGCATAACTAATCAGGTAGACGTTACTTGTAATTCAGGTTCAGATGGTATTGCCCTAATCAATGTGGTTCAAGGAACAGCTCCATACGCTTATAACTGGAACAACTCGGCTTCAACGAGTAATACTGCAACAGATTTAAATGCAAACATTCATACTGTGACTGTAACAGATGCCAACAACTGTATTCAAACCATACAAGTAACAATTGGAGAACCCGTTCCTCTTTCGATTAATTTTATCACTCCCGACTCCATGATTTGCCCTGGTACTAATATTAATTTAATAGCAATAGGTTCTGGCGGTTCTTCTCCGTATACTTACACTTGGACTGAAAACGGAACAACTTTAAATACTGGAAGCAATTTTTCTGTTGAACCAAACGCGTCTAACACCCAATATTGCGTTACTCTTTCAGAACAATGCGGATCCCCTTCAACTCAAGAATGTGTTGTAATAACTTTTCCAACTCCAATTATACCAAGTGTTGTTCCAGACAAACCGAAAGATTGTATACCTGGAGAATTTACATTCACAAACACATCTTCTAATCCGGGAGCTGTTTCTTTTACCCAATATGCTTTTTCAAGTGGAGATGTATATAATCTAATCGGAACTGAAAATCTAACCGCCACTTTTCCAAATGTTGGAATTTATGACGTTCAAATGACAGTTACATCAAATTATGGATGTGTTTATTCAACAACTTTGAATGATATTATTGAGGTTACTTCTATTCCGACTGCAGATTTCACTGTTTCAAAAAATCCAGCGACATGGTTTGAAACAGCGATTCAAACATCAGATATATCCTCGGGTAACATTACAGTTTGGAACTGGGTAAGTCCTGGGGCTGTATCGATTGCTTCGGGTGGCTCTAGCGCAACAATTACTTATCCGGAAGGTCAAGTTGGTACGTACCCAATAACCCTAACGGTAACAACCGGAGAAGGATGTTCAGATTCAATAACTTTGGAAATTGAAATCGTTCCAGATATTATTATGTACGTTCCAAATTCATTTACTCCTGATGATGACGAACATAATCAAAATTGGTCCATTCAAATTGATGGAATTGACTTTGAGAATTTTGAACTTGTCCTATACAATCGATGGGGCGAAATGATTTGGGAATCTCATGATGCTAAAGGAGTTTGGGATGGAACTTATAGTGGAAGAACAGTTTCAAATGGTACTTATATTTGGAAATTATCTTTCAAAGAAAAGGATAATGATGGACGTAAGTTTTATACAGGATTTGTTAATGTAATTAGATAATTCATGAGGAAGATTTTATTGGGATTTATTTTGTTTGCTTTATTAATATCTTGTGATATTATAAACAATACGATTCAAACTATTGATGTTTCTAACAAAGGAAATGCACCTGCCTTAACCAATGATGAAGTAATTTCAGGCTTAAAAGAAGCCTTACAAGTAGGGATTAAAAATTCAGTAGAATTAACATCCATAACAGATGGATTTTTAAAAAACGAAACAATACGTCTACCTTTTCCTCAAGATGCAATTAAAGTTAGAGAAAAAGCAATTGAATTTGGTCTTTCTGGTCAAGTTGAGAAATTTGAGACTACCTTAAACAGAGCAGCTGAAGAAGCGACAAAGGAAGCATTACCTATTTTTAAAGAGGCAATTCTAACTATGTCAGTTCAAGATGGTTTTACAATTTTGAAAGGTGGTGATGGTGCCGCAACTAAGTTTTTAAAGGATCAAACAACAGCGAAATTAGTCACAGCTTTTAGTCCTAAAGTAAAAGAAGCTACATCCAAAGTAAAACTTACGGAATCTTGGACACCTATAATTAATCGTTACAATCAAGCAATGACATTAACTGGTGGACAAAAATTAAATCCTGATTTAGATGCCTATATAACTGAAAAAGCAATCACAGGATTATTTTTCATGGTTGAGAAGGAAGAAAATAAAATAAGAAAAGATCCTGCCGCACGCGTAACAGATATCTTAATGAAAGTTTTTGGTAGTATTACTAATAAATAGGACTTGGATTATTCTCTTTCAGAATTAGTTTTAAATGATAAAGGGCAAGTTTATCACTTGGGATTACATCCTGAAAATCTTGCACACAAAATTATTTTAGTTGGAGATCAAGATCGTGTAGGATTGATTAGTCAATTTTTTGATTCAATTGAACATAAATCATCCCATCGTGAATTCGTCTGTCATACAGGCACATATAAAAACAAAAAGATTTCTGCATTATCGACAGGAATCGGTACCGATAATATCGATATTGTTATCAACGAATTAGATGCACTTGTAAATATAGATTTAGTTAAAAGATCTGATCAACAAGAACTAACATCTTTAGAAATTATCCGAATTGGTACATGTGGGATTTTACAAAAGAACATTCCAGTTCACTCGTGGATAGTTTCTTCATTTGCATTAGGTCTTGATAATGTAGCTCATTTTTATTCTATACAATTTTCTAAAGAAGAAATAGAAATGGCAAATAAACTGACATCATTCATTGCATTACCAAGTAACATAAAACCTTATTTAATAGAGTCAAATAAAAGTATTACCAATAGACTAATTTCTGACAAAACGTTTAATGGAATTACAATAACAAGCTCAGGGTTTTATGGGCCACAAGGTAGAAAACTAAGATTGAAAACGCACACTGAAGAATTGCAGATAAAACTAGGTCAGTATAAATCAAATCTCCCGGTATTAAATTTCGAAATGGAAAGTTCTGCATTATTTGCATTGGGCAGAGAACTTGGGCATCAGTGTTCAACCATTTGCCTTGGAGTTGCAAATAGACCAAACATGGAATTCTCCAAGGGGTATCAAAAAGAAATGGAAAGTCTTATTTTATACACTCTTGATAGAATTTAATTAAAAATTTTAACTCAATTATTCCAATCTAAAATTCCTCTCACTATTTTCTGGGATAAGTAAAATACTAGATTTTAAACAAAAAAGGCTGTCATCTCTGACAGCCTTTAACTAAAACAAATTAAATATTATATTTCTTCTTTCAACTTTTGTAATTCCTCGTTTGATCCTACAATTTGATTTTGGAAATTTCGGACACCTGTTCCAGCAGGAATTAAATGACCCACAATTACGTTTTCTTTTAATCCTAATAACCAATCTTCTTTTCCGGAAATTGCTGCTTCATTAAGAACTTTAGTTGTTTCTTGGAAAGATGCTGCAGAGATAAACGATTGCGTTTGAAGCGAAGCCCTTGTAATACCTTGAAGCAATGGACGAGAAGTAGCAGGAGTTGCTTCCCTAGCTTCAACCATTTTCTTATCGGCACGTTTTAATTGAGAATTTTCATCTCTTAACTTACGCGAAGAAACAATTTGTCCAGCTTTCAAATTTTCAGAATCACCAGAGTCATCAACCACCATCAGCCCAAACAAATCATCATTAGCGGTCATAATATCAGCTTTATGAATTGACTGTCCCTCAAGGAAACGTGTATCACCAGATTCAATAATTTCATTTTTAAGCATCATCTGACGAACAATGACTTCAAAATGTTTATCATTAATCTTAACCCCTTGTAAACGATATACTTCTTGGATTTCATTAACAATATACTCTTGAACTTTTGTCGGACCTTCAATATTCAAAATATCGATTGGAGTGATAGCACCATCAGATAAAGCTGATCCTGCACGTACATAATCATTTTCTTGAACCAAGATATGTTTAGATAGTGGAACCATGTATTTTTTCTCCTCACCCGTTCTTGAAATAACAGAAATTTCACGGTTACCACGTTTGATTTTTCCAAATTGAGCTGTCCCATCAATTTCAGCCACAACAGCTGGATTAGAAGGATTACGCGCTTCAAACAATTCAGTTACTCGTGGAAGACCTCCTGTGATATCACCTGTTTTTCCAGCTAATCGGGGTATTTTTACCAAAATTTCACCAGCTTCAATCTTAACACCTTCTGTTACAGATATATGCGCATCAACTGGTAAAGAATATTCTCTTAATATTTCCTTCGATTTTGGGTCAATAATGTGAATACTTGGACTTCTCTTTTTATCTCTTGATTCGATGATTACTTTTTCAGTAAAACCAGTTTGCTCATCGACCTCCTCTCTAAAGGTTATCCCTTCAACGATACTATCAAAAACAACTTTACCCGGAACTTCAGAAATAATCAAGGCATTGTATGGATCCCATTTACAAATTACATCGCCTTTCTTAATTTTATCTCCCGTTTTAACCATTATATCAGATCCATAAGGAATATTGGCATTCATAACCACAATTCCTGTTTTATCATCCGTAATTTTCAATTCAGCAGAACGACCAACAACAATTGAACGAACAGTACCATCCGTATTTACTTTTTCTATTGTTCTAAGTTCATCAATCTCTAATTTACCATTAGCTTTTGCTTTGATGTCAGAAATATCAGCGACATTGGATGCAGTACCCCCCACGTGGAATGTACGCAATGTTAACTGTGTTCCTGGCTCACCGATTGACTGTGCGGCAATTACACCAACGGCATCACCCAATTGGGCTAAACGGTGGTTAGATAAGTTTCGTCCGTAACATTTTGAACAAACACCTTTACGCATTTCACACGTCAAAACAGAACGAATCTCAACTTCTTCAATTCCTGCGGTTTCAATTGCTAAGGCAACTTCTTCAGAAATTAATTCTCCTGAAGCTATAATTAATTGATCAGAATCTGGTAGATAAACATCATGAACAGATGTTCTACCTAAAATTCTATCATATAATGGTTCAACAACTTCATCATTTTTCTTTAATGCAGTAGCAACAATACCTCTTAATGTTCCACAATCATTTGAATTAATCACAACATCTTGAGCAACATCAACTAAGCGTCGTGTTAAGTATCCAGCATCAGCCGTTTTAAGAGCTGTATCTGCAAGACCTTTACGTGCACCGTGAGTTGAAATAAAATACTCCAAAATTGACAATCCTTCTTTAAAATTTGATAAGATCGGATTCTCAATTATTTCTTGAGCACTTGCACCAGACTTTTGAGGTTTTGCCATCAATCCCCTCATTCCTGATAACTGACGAATTTGTTCTTTGGAACCCCTTGCACCAGAATCAAACATCATATAGATTGAATTAAAACCTTGACGGTCGCTTTTCAATTGATCCATTAATGTTTGAGTTAATTTGGCATTGGTATGAGTCCAGATATCAATAATTTGGTTATATCGTTCATTATTGGTAATGAGACCCATATTATAGTTCATCATTACCTCTTTCACATCATTATCTGCTTTTAGTACTAATTCATCTTTTTCTTTCGGGATAATAACATCATCCAAATTAAAAGACAGACCTCCTCTGAAAGCCATTTCATATCCCAATCCTTTGATATCATCTAAGAATTGAGCAGTACGAGAAGTTCCAGAAATTTTCAAAACATTACCAATGATATCTCGTAAAGCTTTTTTAGTCAATACATCATTTATAAATCCTACTTCTCTAGGAACTTTTTCATTAAACATTACTCTACCACAAGTGGTTTCTATAAGCATTAATGCAGGTTCCTTGTTTTCATTTAAATCATAGGATTTAACTTTAATATGAGCATGCAAATCCAATTTATTTTCATTGTAAGCAATAATTACTTCTTCAGGCGAATAAAAGGTACTTCCTTCACCTTTAACGATTGCTTCTGTCGTACTTTTCTTACCTTTGGTTATGTAATATAATCCCAAAACCATATCCTGAGAAGGTACAGCAATAGGAGCTCCATTGGCAGGATTTAATATATTATGAGATGCCAACATCAACATTTGAGCTTCTAAAATAGCAGCATTTCCAAGTGGTAAATGTACCGCCATTTGATCCCCATCAAAATCCGCATTGAAGGCAGTTGTAACCAATGGGTGTAAACGAATCGCTTTACCTTCAATCAATTTAGGTTGAAACGCTTGAATTCCCAAACGGTGCAAAGTTGGTGCTCTATTCAAAAGAACAGGATGTCCTTTCAAAATATTCTCCAAAATATCCCAAACAATTGGTTCTTTTCGATCAACAATTTTCTTTGCTGACTTAACAGTTTTAACAATACCGCGTTCAATCATCTTACGAATTACAAACGGTTTATAAAGTTCCGCAGCCATGTCTTTTGGCAAACCGCACTCATGTAATTTCAAATCAGGACCAACAACAATTACAGAACGAGCAGAATAATCAACCCGTTTTCCAAGTAAATTTTGACGAAAACGACCTTGTTTACCTTTCAATGAATCAGACAAAGATTTTAAAGCCCGGTTTGATTCAGTTTTTACGGCACTCGCTTTTCTTGAGTTATCGAATAAAGAGTCTACAGATTCCTGCAACATTCTTTTTTCATTCCGCAAAATAACTTCAGGTGCTTTAATTTCGATCAATCTTTTTAGACGATTATTACGAATAATTACCCTTCTATACAAATCATTTAAATCCGAAGTTGCGAATCTTCCTCCATCTAATGGAACCAAAGGACGTAATTCAGGTGGAATAACAGGAACAACCTTCACAATCATCCATTCTGGCCTGTTATCAATACGTTTTTGAGAATCACGCATTGACTCAACAACCTGAAGTCGCTTTAACGCTTCATTTTTACGTTGAACAGAAGTTTCATGATTCGCTTGGTAGCGCAGGTCGTACGATAATTGTTCTAAGTCAAGATTTCTCAATAAATCATGCAACGCTTCAGCTCCCATTTTAGCTATAAACTTATTGGGATCATTGTCATCTAAGTATTGATTTTCTTTTGGTAGAGCATCTAAAATATCCAAATATTCTTCTTCAGTTAAAAAATCTGTTTCCTTTAAATGAATACCATCCAAAGTATTTGCTAAACCAGCATGAATAACAACATATCTTTCATAATAGATTATTTGATCTAATTTTTTAGATGGTAACCCCAACATGTAACCAATTTTATTTGGCAAAGATCTAAAATACCAAATATGAGCCACAGGTACAACCAATGAAATGTGTCCCATTCGCTCACGGCGTACTTTCTTTTCCGTCACTTCAACTCCACAGCGGTCGCATACAATTCCTTTGTAGCGAATTCTTTTGTATTTCCCGCAATGGCATTCGTAGTCTTTAACAGGTCCAAAAATACGTTCGCAAAATAAACCATCTCTTTCAGGTTTATATGTTCGATAATTAATTGTTTCCGGTTTTAATACTTCTCCACTAGATTGCTCAAGAATAAGTTCTGGAGATGCTAGTGAAATGGTTATTTTATTAAAACTACTTTGTTTTTTTGGTGTTTCTTTTCTAAAAGTCATTTTTACTTTATTTAGTTAAGACTTAATTAATCTAACGAAATGTTTAAACACAAACCGCGTAACTCATGCAGTAATACATTAAATGATTCAGGAATACCTGGTTCAGGAATGTTATCACCTTTAACAATTGCTTCATAGGCTTTCGCTCTACCAACAACGTCATCCGATTTCACGGTTAGTATCTCTTGAAGGATATTAGCTGCGCCATACGCTTCAATCGCCCATACCTCCATCTCTCCAAATCTTTGTCCACCAAATTGTGCTTTACCACCAAGAGGCTGCTGTGTAATTAGGGAGTATGGTCCGATAGATCGAGCATGCATTTTATCATCAACCATGTGTGATAATTTCAACATGTAGATAATACCTACAGTTGCTGGCTGGTGGAATTTTTCACCAGTCCCACCATCATACAAATATGTTTTTCCAGATCTAGGAACTCCAGCCTTATCAGTTAATTCGTTTATTTCTTGTGGTGTTGCACCATCAAAAATTGGGGTAGCGAACTTCACTCCCAACTTTTCTCCCGCCCAACCCAACACAGTTTCATAAATTTGACCAAGGTTCATACGAGATGGCACCCCTAGTGGATTTAAAACAATATCAACTGGTGTTCCATCTTCCAAAAATGGCATGTCTTCTTGTCGTACAATATTGGCAACTATACCTTTATTACCGTGACGTCCCGCCATTTTATCACCTACTTTCAATTTACGCTTCTTAGCGACATATACCTTAGCTAGTTTAACAATCCCTGCTGGAAGTTCATCACCAACAGAAATGTGAAATTTCTTACGTTTATATATACCTAATAAATCGTTTGCTTTAATATTAAAGTTATGTAATAAACGGATAACTAATTGGTTAACATCTTGTTCTGCTGTCCAATGTAACGGATTTACAATAGTATAATCAATTGAAAGTAAATTCTTTTTATTGAATTTAGTTCCTTTTTTAATTATTTCCTCTTTATAATTATTGAAAACTCCTGACGTTTTGTGTTCACCAAGAATAAGTATTAATTTATCAACTAATTGATCCTTCAATTTAGCTAATTCAACTTGATATTCAGATTCTAGCTGATCCAAAGCTGGTTTATCTTGAGATTTTGTTTTTCTATCTTTAACTGCTCTTGAAAACAATTTTTTATTGATAACAACACCACGCAATGAAGGTCCAGCTTTTAAAGAAGCATCTTTTACGTCGCCTGCTTTATCACCAAAAATGGCACGTAATAATTTTTCCTCAGGAGATGGATCTGTTTCACCTTTTGGAGTGATTTTACCAATTAATATGTCTCCTTCCTTAATTTCTGCACCAATTCTTATTAGACCATTTTCATCTAAATCTTTTGTTGCCTCTTCACTAACATTTGGAATATCAGAAGTTAACTCCTCCATTCCACGTTTCGTGTCACGCACTTCTAACGAGTATTCATCAATATGTATTGAGGTGAAAATATCATCACGAACAACTCTTTCAGAAATAACAATTGCATCTTCAAAGTTATATCCTTTCCATGGCATAAATGCCACTTTCAGGTTTTGTCCCAATGCCAATTCACCTTGTTGTGTCGCATACCCTTCGCACAATACTTGACCTTTAGAAACACGATCTCCTTTAGAGACAATAGGTTTCAAATTGATACAAGTACTTTGATTGGTTTTCATAAATTTAATAAGGTTGTAAGTAATAACCTCACTTTCAAAACTCACTAATTTATCTGCATCAGTCCAATCATATCTAATAGTAATTTGATTTGCATCAACATACTCAACAACACCAGTTCCTTCAGCATTTATCAAAACACGTGAATCTCGCGCTACTAACCGTTCGATTCCAGTTCCCACGATTGGAGAATTTGGTCTCAACAATGGTACTGCTTGACGCTGCATGTTAGATCCCATCAAAGCCCTGTTGGCATCATCATGTTCCAAGAAAGGAATCGAAGAAGCTGCAATGGATGCAATTTGATTTGCTCCAACATCAATTAGATTAATTTTCTTCGGTTCTACCAACGGAAAATCTCCTTCAAATCGTGCCTTAACTAAATCACTTAATAAGGCACCTTTATCGTCCATTTGAACGTTAGCTTGAGCAATCATTTTTTCATCTTCCTCCTCTGCAGCAAAATAAATTGGCTGTTTCGCCATTTGTATTTTACCATTCTCAACTTCTCGATAAGGAGTTTCAATGAATCCAAGTTTATTTACTTTGGCAAAAACACAAAGTGATGAAATCAAACCAATATTCGGTCCTTCAGGAGTTTCAATTGTACAAAGACGTCCATAATGCGTATAGTGAACATCTCGCACCTCAAAACCAGCACGTTCTCTGGATAGACCACCAGGTCCAAGGGCAGACAATCTTCTTTTATGAGTTACCTCTGACAAAGGATTAGTCTGGTCCATAAACTGTGACAACTGATTTGTTCCAAAGAAAGAGTTGATTACAGAAGAAAGTGTCTTCGCATTGATCAAGTCAATCGGAGTAAAGACCTCATTATCACGAACATTCATACGTTCACGAATTGTTCTAGCCATTCGAGCTAAACCAACGCCAAATTGAGCATATAACTGTTCTCCAACCGTTCTAACACGACGATTAGAAAGGTGATCGATATCATCGACATCTGCCTTGGAATTAATTAATTCAATTAAATACTGAATAATTGAAATAATATCTTTTTTCGTTAAAACTCGAGATTCTTCAGATTGATCTGTCTTAAGTTTTTTATTCATTCTAAAACGACCAACCTCACCTAAATCATAACGTGTATCGGAGAAAAATAATTTCTCGAATACATTTTTGGCTGTTTCATAATCAGGTGGTTCAGCGTTACGCAATTGTCTATAAATATGTTCAATAGCTTCTTTTTCGCTATTTGATGTATCTTTTTGTAACGTGTTATAGATAATCGTAAAATCAATATTAGCACCATCTTCTTTGTGAAGAATAACGGCCTTAGCACCTGAATCCATAATAGCTTCAATATGCTCTTCTTTCAAAATTGTTTCTCGATCCAATAAAACTTCATTACGTTCGATGGAAACAACTTCACCAGTATCTTCATCTACAAAATCCTCGATCCAGGTTTTCAATACTCTTGCTGCCAATCGACGATCTATAAGTTTTTTAGCATTTGATTTATTCACTTTCACCTCGTCAGCCAAACCAAATATCTCAAGAATATCTTTATCCGCTTCATACCCAATTGCTCTTAACAGAGTGGTAACTGGTAATTTCTTTTTACGATCAATATAAGCATACATTACGCCATTGATATCCGTTGCGAATTCGATCCAAGATCCCTTGAAAGGAATTATTCGCGCGGAATATAACTTCGTTCCATTTGCATGGCGGCTTTGACCAAAGAAAACACCCGGTGAACGATGTAGTTGTGAAACGATAACTCGCTCAGCACCATTAATAACAAATGAACCTTTAGGGGTCATATACGGAATTGTACCAAGATAAACATCTTGTACGATCGTTTCAAAATCTTCATGCTCAGGATCTGTACAATATAACTTTAATTTTGCTTTTAAAGGAACACTGTAAGTAAGACCTCTTTCGATACATTCTGCAATTGTGTAGCGAGGTGGATCGATAAAATAATCCAAAAACTCGAGGACAAATTGATTTCTCGTATCAGTGATTGGAAAATTTTCAGCAAAAACTTTAAATAAGCCTTCACTTTCTCTATTTTCTGGAGTAGTTTCTAACTGAAAAAACTCTTGAAAAGATTTCAATTGAATTTCTAAAAAATCAGGATATTCAAACTGATTTTTACTTGATGCAAAACTGATTCTTTCAGTTGTATTTTTTTGTGTTGCCAAGGTTCAACAGTTTTAATTTATAAAAAACAAGATACGCTAAAAAAGGAGACTTTAGAAACAGAACAAGGCATCCCGAAATCGGGACGCCTGACCTGTTTTTATTTCATGAAATTATTTAACTTCAACTTCAGCACCAGCCTCTTCAAGAGACTTTTTAAGTCCTTCAGCTTCGTCTTTAGAAACTCCTTCTTTCAAAGTTGTTGGAGCGCTATCAACTAAATCTTTAGACTCTTTCAAACCGTTTCCTGTTAATTCTTTTACTAATTTAACAACAGCAAGTTTATTAGGTCCACAAGCTTTAAGGATAACATCGAATTCAGTTTTTTCAACAGCTTCTTCACCAGCACCTGCAGCAGCACCTGCCATCATTACTGGAGCAGCAGCAGCTGGCTCAATTCCATACTCATCTTTAAGGACAGCAGCTAATTCATTTACTTCCTTTACCGTTAAATTTACAAGCGTTTCCGCTATTTGCTTTACATCAGCCATTTTGATTTGATTTTAAAAACGTTTTACACTAATTATTTTTCTTCTAAAGTTTTAAGAATTCCAGCGATTTTAGCACCAGAACCTTTAAGGCCAGAAATAACATTTTTGATTGGACTTTGCAACAATCCAATAATATCTCCAACAAGTTCTTCTCTGCTTTTTAATGACTCCAATATTGTTAATTGATCGTCACCAATAAAAATAGCCTCATCAATATAAGCTCCTTTTAAAACAGGTTTAGTACCTTTTTTTCGAAATTCTTGAATTAATTTTGCAGGGGCATTTCCAACTTCACTAAACATGATTGACGTACCACCTTTCAGTATTTCTTTCAAGTTACCAAAATCTTTACCCTCAACGCGATCCATGGCCTTTTCTAAAAGAGCATTTTTAACAACTCTCAAACGAATGTTGGTTTGGAAACATCTTCTTCGAATGGCATTGATCGTGTCAACTGTCAATTCTGCTGTATCGGCAATATAGAATACATTAGATGCCTTAATTTCAGCTGCTAACTCATCTATGTAATTTGATTTTTCTTCTCTTGTCATTTTTTTTAAAATTTAAGCATTGACAGATTTTGAATCAATTAGAATACCTGGACTCATAGTAGCAGACAAGTAAATACTTTTAATGTAAGTACCTTTCGCAGCAGATGGTTTCATTTTGATTAAAGTTTGAATAATTTCACTTGCATTATCACGAATTTGTTCTCCACCGAAACTAGTTTTACCTATTCCAGCATGTACAATTCCGTATTTATCTACACGAAAGTCAATTTTACCTGCTTTAACCTCTTGAACTGCCTTTCCTATGTCCATTGTAACTGTTCCTGTTTTTGGATTTGGCATTAAACCACGGGGCCCGAGAATCCGACCAAGTGCACCAACTTTCCCCATAACAGATGGCATTGTAATTATAACATCGATATCAGTCCAACCACCTTTGATTTTTTCGATATAATCATCTAAACCAACGTGATCAGCACCTGATGCTGTAGCTTCTGCTTCTTTGTCTGGAGTACATAACACCAAAACACGAACATCTTTACCTGTACCATGAGGCAAGGCAACTGTTCCACGAACCATTTGATTTGCTTTTCGAGGATCAACTCCTAAACGAACAGCAATATCAACTGAAGCATCAAATCGAGTGGTAGAAACTTCCTTAATTAAATTACAAGCATCACTCAAGGAATAAGTTTTGGAGAAATCGTATTTCGCCAAAACCTCTTTGCGTTTTTTTGGAATCCTTTTCATAACTTGTATTATTTAGATTTTGGAGCTTCACCCCCTTTAACAGTGACACCCATACTTCTCGCTGTACCAGCAACCATTTTCATGGCTGAATCAACCGTAAAGCAGTTCAAATCTGGAAGTTTATCTTCGGCAATTGCACGAATTTGATCCCAAGAAATTGAAGCAACCTTAACTCGATTTGGTTCAGCAGAACCCTTTTTTATTTTAGTTTGCTCTACAATCTGAATGGCTGCAGGAGGCGTTTTTAAAATAAAATCGAAAGATTTGTCACCATAAACTGTGATAACTACCGGAACAACCTTTCCTTGTTTATCTTGGGTTCTCGCATTAAACTGTTTGCAAAACTCCATGATGTTCACCCCTTTTGCACCCAATGCAGGTCCAATCGGAGGTGAAGGATTGGCTACTCCTCCTTTAATTTGCAGCTTGATTAGCGCTGCGACTTCTTTTGCCATTTTACTATAATTTATGTAGTCAAACGTGAATCTGATCGGGAAGCTTTAATCGACTCTTCACTCCTACGGTTAATACAAATTAAACTTCTTTTTCAACTTGCATATAGCTAAGCTCTAGTAGGTTTTTCCTACCAAAAATCTTAACCATAACTTTTAATTTTTTCTTATCTTCATTAATCTCATCTATAACACCACTAAAGTTATTAAATGGTCCATCGATAACTTTAACGGATTCACCAATGGTAAAAGGAATTTTCATTTCCTCTTCATTTTCAGATAATTCGTCTACTTTACCCAATATACGATTAACCTCTGAAAGCCTCATAGGTACAGGACTCCCTCCTTTGGCTGCGCCTAAGAACCCAATGACGTTAGTGATATTTTTAATAACATGGGCTACTTCACCAACGAGCGCCGCTTCAATTAAGACATATCCTGGTAAGTAAGCTCTTTCTTTTGAAATTTTCTTTCCATTACGAATCTGAAATACTTTTTCGGTTGGAATAAGCACCTGAGAAACGTAGTCATTCAAATTATGCCTACTAATTTCTAATTCAAGGTATTCTTTTACCTTTTTCTCTTTTCCACTCACAGAGCGTACTACATACCAACGTTTTTTTATTTCTTCCATTAAACGAGAAATTAAAACATGTTATAAATCATCCCCACTAATCCCCTCCAAGTTGAACCAGAATCTCCTGTAATACCAAATACTAAATCCATTACGAAAATTGAAACAGAGAAAAGAACTGAAGCCACAACAACAACTATTGTGTTACTTTGTAACTCTTTCCATGTTGGCCATGATACATTATGCATCATTTCGTTATAAGTTTCAGTAAAATATTCTTTAATTTTCATCACAATTCAATTCGTTAATTCAATTTGCACGGGTGGTAGGATTCGAACCCACGGCCAATGGTTTTGGAGACCACTACTCTACCAGCTGAGCTACACCCGTATGGTTTAAAAAGGGGGAATATAAATCCCCCCCCTCGACTAGCTAATATGATACTTAATTAAGCGATAATCTCAGTAACCTGACCTGCACCTACTGTTCTACCTCCCTCACGGATTGCAAAACGTAAACCTTTATCCATTGCAATCGGAACGATCAATTTCACATTGATAGTAACGTTATCTCCTGGCATAACCATTTCACGACCATCAGTTAAAAATATCTCTCCTGTTACGTCTGTCGTTCTAAAATAAAACTGCGGACGATATTTATTGTGGAAAGGGGTGTGGCGACCACCTTCTTCTTTCTTCAATACATAGATCTCTGCTTTAAACTCATTGTGAGGAGTTGTTGAACCTGCTTTACAGATAACCATTCCACGTTTAATTTGAGTTTTCTCGATACCTCTCAACAAAAGACCAACATTGTCTCCAGCTTCACCTCTATCTAATATTTTGCGAAACATTTCAACTCCAGTTACAGTTGATGTTAATTTATCATCACCCATACCTAAAATTTCAACTGGATCTCCTGAATTTATAATTCCAGTTTCTATTCTTCCTGTTGCTACAGTACCACGACCTGTAATCGTAAATACATCTTCAACTGGCATTAAAAAAGCTTTGTCAATATCACGCGGAGGAAGTTCAATATAAGTATCAACCGCATCCATTAGTTCCTCAATTTTCGCAACCCATTCTGGTTCACCATTAAGTGCCCCAAGTGCAGAACCTTGAATAACTGGAGCATTATCTCCGTCATATTGATAGAAAGAAAGTAACTCACGGATTTCCATGTCCACCAATTCCAATAATTCTGGATCATCAACCAAATCCACTTTATTCATGAAAACTACCATTCTAGGAACACCAACTTGGCGACCCAAAAGAATGTGCTCACGCGTTTGAGGCATTGGACCGTCAGTCGCAGCTACCACCAAAATAGCTCCATCCATTTGTGCTGCTCCAGTAACCATGTTTTTTACGTAATCCGCGTGACCTGGACAATCTACGTGAGCGTAATGACGATTAACAGTTGCATACTCAATGTGTGAGGTATTAATAGTAATACCACGTTCTTTCTCTTCAGGAGCATTATCAATTGAGGAGAAATCACGAACAGCCGCCAAACCTTTACTAGCTAAAACGCTAGAGATTGCTGCTGTTAAAGTTGTTTTACCGTGGTCAACGTGACCAATTGTTCCGATGTTTACGTGAGGCTTGGAACGATCAAAATTCTCTTTTGCCATTTTTTAAAAATTGTTACGGTTAATAATTTTAGTTAAACCTTTATATTACAAAGTATCTCAAAGACACTGTTGTTTCATTAATACTGTAGAGCCAATGACGAGATTTGAACTCGTGACCTCTTCCTTACCAAGGAAGCGCTCTACCCCTGAGCTACACCGGCAGAAATTATTGAGCGGGAGACGAGACTCGAACTCGCGACATTCAGCTTGGAAGGCTGAAGCTCTACCAACTGAGCTACTCCCGCTTAAATAATACTACCTTGGTGGGGGTGGATGGACTCGAACCAACGATACCAAACGGTGACAGATTTACAGTCTGCTGCAATAGCCACTATGCGACACCCCCAACACTCTGAGCCGATGGAGGGATTCGAACCCCCGACCAGCTGATTACAAATCAGCTGCTCTGGCCAACTGAGCTACATCGGCAAGTGTTTTGTTAACGATAAGTTAAAGAACGTACCCCAAATTTGGGATTGCAAATGTATGTCTTTTTTTTTTATCTGCAATAACCAATTGCTTTTTTTTCTAAAAAAAACGAAAACTAATAGTAATATTTGTTACGTTATTCTATTCAAAGGTTAATCGTGCTTACAAATTGTTTGATTTTATCTTTTATAGATTAAAAATGATTACCTTCAATGTTACAATTTATTTTATGAAACAGCTTTTCATTCTTTTCATCTTAATCAAGTGCGTTTTTATCACGGCACAGTCATTTCCAACGGACAAACAAAAATTTATTAAACATCTTAATGACCTTTACGCGGACAATGAATCAGATAAGGTGAAAAATTTTCCCAATGATTTATTGAAGGATAATCTTTTAAAAAATGGAAAAATTGACGACGCAACTTTTACGCAAATTATCAATACCTGCAATTCTATGCAAGAAAACTTGTTAAAATCATATCCAGATATTTTTAATTATTTATATTCATACAACCATTTAATCTCTAAAGAGACAAGTTCTGAAAAGCTGGAGAATTGGCATGATGTAATTGATCAATTAATTTCAACTAAGAACAAGAGTACCGATGACTTTCTGAAATTTTCTATTCAGTTTTTTTTGTACGGTAAAATATCCGATGCGGGTAATTCAAAGTGGTTTTATACTAATGGTGATTTTTTATTCGAATATGGAACAACTATCAGCGTCGAACTAGAAAATGGGAATCTCCTTTGTTTAATGACTGAAAAATCATCCGGTTCAAATGCTCTGGATAGTATTGTTATCCATAAAACAAATGGACAACTAGATATTCAAACAAAAAAATGGATTGGCTCTGGAGGAACTATTAATTGGTCCAAAACTGGGGTGGATGAAAAAAAAATGTTCGCCTCATTAAAAGAAAACTATCAAATAAATACAAAGGGTTCAGAAGTAAAACTTGATTCTGTTCAATTAACGGCTCCTTACTTCCAGAATCCTGTGTTTGGTACCATTGAGGATCGAACTGCGACGTATTTAAGAGATGTTGATCGAATCTACCCTCGTTTTTATTCCTATACCAAAGAAGAAAAGGTTTCAAACATAATGGATGGAATTGATTATTTAGGTGGTTTTTTAATTGAAGGAGAAAAACTCATTGGAAAAGGTGACAATGAACATCCCGCTCAAGTTATTATTAAAAAAAATAAAAGTCCATTCATCACAGCAAAAGCTGATGTTTTTCAATTTACAATTAATTCCATTCAATCCAATCAGACGGCTATTAAGATTTTAATTGGTAAGGATTCTATTTCACATAATTCGATTAATTTCAATTACAATAATTCAACCAAGGAAATTGAAATTGCGCGCCCTTCAAAAGGAAGAGGTTTTGCTCCGTTTGAAGATTCGTATCATCAACTTGATATTCATGCTCAACGAATTTTATACGCAATTGGAACAAATGAAATTCGATTCACATACGATTATGGAGCACCAATCGATTTACGTAACGCAAAATTTGAATCAAAAGACTATTTTGATGAAAAACTCTTTGAATCATTTAAAGGAATGGATGCCGTAAACCCATTAACACTAGCCGCAAAATATGCGCTTGAAAAAAACACGAAAGTATTTACAGAAGGAGAATTTGCAAGTGGAATTAATAAATTTATTACTCAATGTAAACCATTAATACTCGAAATGGCCGTGCATGGATTTATTCAATATAATGTAGAAAAGAAATCAGTTGAAGTGAATGATAAACTTTTTAAATACGTCGACTATAAATCTGGTAATCGAGATTTTGACAACCTGAGTTTTACAAGTGATTTGTCTCCACAATTAAAAAACTTTTCTCAACAAGAACTCGAAGCAATCAAATCAGATTCAAATCTTCTATCCGATTATTCTCAAATGCTATCCAATGATAATCGAAGAAAAAAGTTGCCTTTTTATGCCATTTTAGACCTAAATACATCTCACTTAATCATTGATGGAGTTGATTATTTGACATTAGCTGTAAACCAACCAACTTATGTTTCACCGACGGATTTGCAATTAACAATCAAAGCTAATCGCAATTTTTCTTTCGATGGAATTATTCATTCAGGAAAAATGGCTATCACGTCTGAAATTGGTGAATTCAATTATCTAACAAATTCATTTCAGATTAAGAACGCTAAAAAAGTTTCATTAACCGTTAGACCATTTACAGAAAAAGAAAAAAATGGGGAGCCAATACAAATGATTTCAGAGTTAACTAATGTAACCGGAATACTTAACGTTGATGACGTAAAAAACAGATCGGGTAAAAATACTTTATTCTCGGATTACCCCAAATTAACACTAAGCAAACCTTGTTCTATTTTCTACAACAATCTATTAAAAGGAGCATATGATTCCACTCGATTTTATGTAACAATTGATCCATTTGAATTAGACAGTTTGGATAACTTCAATGAGAAATCACTTGTATTAAAAGGTGAACTTACATCAGCTGGAATTTTCCCCAAAATAAAAGAGGACATACGGATAATGGATGACTATTCATTCGGATTTTCAACGCAAGCACCTGAAAATGGCTTTAAATTTTACGAAGGAAATACAAACTATAAAAATAAAATTATTCTTTCTGGAAATGGACTTCAGGGAGCCGGAACAATTCAATTTGTGGAGGCTACTGCAGAGTCGAATAAATTAACATTTTTACCTGACTCAACCATAGGAATTGCTAAATTCATTAATAATCCAACAGAAGAAAAACTTCAATTACCCGATGTTTATAATGATCGATCCTATATCTGCTACTTACCTAAATTAAAATTACTTAAAGCTTCATCTACCAATGATAATCCAATGCGGTTATTCAATAACGAAGCTCATTTAGCGGGAACTTTAGTATTTTCCGAAAAGGGAATGACAGGGAATGGAGAAATGGGATTTAAATCTGCCTCTATGTATTCTAAATTTTATCAATTTAATAGGTGGGAAGTCTTAGCGGATACATCGAGTTTCTTTCTGAAAAACACCTTCAGAGAACAAGGAGAAGACCCGTTGGCGTTAAAAGCGGATGGTGTTACTGCAAAAATTAGTTTTAAAACAAGAAAAGGAGAGTTTAATGCATCGAAAACAGAACAAATTGAATTTCCTGCTAATTTATACTATTGCCAAATGGATAAATTCTTCTGGTACATGGATGAATTAAGTATTGATTTGGAACGAAATAATGATGGACAAACCTCATTTGAAACGGACGCATCCGGAGTTGTTCCCAATTTTTATTGTTATGATTCCAAAGTTAAAAATGAGCGTAAAATAAACTTTAAATCGTTAAACGCCCGATACGATTTGAAATCACAACATATTTATTGTGAAAAGGTGGTCAATCTGCCAATCGGTGATGTATTGATACACCTAGATAGTAACCGATTAGTTATTGAGAAAAAAGCTGTGATTCGACCGCTTGTTAACGCGCAAATTCAAACACTCAACAAAATGCATGTATTTGAACAATGCGCTGTAGAAGTAACAGATAAATCTAATTACAAAGCAAAGGGGAAATACAAATATACTGATGTAGAAAAGGAAGTTTCATTTATTCAAATGGACCAGATTTTATGCAATGAATTTAAAACAAAAGCAACGGGAATCATTAAAGAAAATCGTGGATTTAAACTTTCGAAACAATTTGAGTATTTTGGAAACATCGAGGTTTTGACAAACGAAGACAGTATTTATTGTGATGGTAGTACCCGGATTGTTCATGATTGCAAATACAAAAAATCATGGATGGCCTTTAAAGACAAAATCCAACCATTAAACATTCAAATTCCGGTAGGTAAGGAAATTAAAAACACGGATGATCAACCTCTCGGGTTAGGAATTTATTGGGATAAAGAGAATAAGAATCTATACACTACTTTTCTGTCACTCACGAATATGCCCGAGGACGAATTAGTCTATTCAGCAACGGGTTATTTGCAATTTAACGCTGTTAAGAATGAATTTCAGGTGTCGACGAAACAACAACTCAAGCAACGGAATGAGAATATTTCCATTGATGCCTTGACAACTGATAATTATTTGTCTTTGGATTTAGAAAATAACAACTGTAATATTTACGGAGAGGGAGAAATTAAACTTGGAATACCTGTTGGTGAAACATCCATTGAATCATTTGGCACAGTTCGTTATGACGCGACGGGTACAAAAAAAATCAGTTTGTCACTCACGTCAAAATTCTCTTTTCCCGTCAATCAAGAACTAATGGTCGATTTAGCAAAAAAAATGAAAGTTGCAGAAGAATTGAATGCCACAAAAGAATCTGACTTAAATAAAACTAGTTTTGATAGAGCTATGAAACATTGGAATAATCAAAAAGATTACGAAAAAATAAGAGAAGCTGTTTTAAATGAAACCACACCTAAATTCCCTAAAAACATGGAGCAAACCATTATATTAAGTGGTTTAGAATTGGTTAGTTATGTTAAAAATGACCGGCGAGGTTTAAAATCAAATTCTTCCAACGTAATTCTTATTGGCATGTATGATAGGCCTGTTTTTAAAAGTGTGCCATGTGAGTTCTATCTCGATTTGGCGGTAGAGGAGTTAAATAAATATAACTTTGGACTTAATTTTATCGTAGGTAACTCAGAATATTTTTTTGATTTAAAAACAAATAAAATATCAAGAGATTTAAAGATTCTAACAACAGATGAACTATTTAATAAAACTCTATTTGAAATTAAACCCAAAATGAAAAAAATTAAAAACTTCAGCTATGACGGTGCGGAAAACCCAGAAATCAAAGAACTATTTAATGAAATTTTTTAATCAATGATAGAGTATGTTTTAGTGCTCTCTACTGCAATTATTGGATACCTTTTTGGGTCAATACCTACAGCCGTATGGATTGGGCGCTTTTATTTTAAGCTAGATGTTAGAGAACACGGGAGTAAAAATGCGGGCGCCACGAATACTTTTCGCGTATTAGGAAAAAAACCTGGAATAATTGTACTTTTCATTGACGTCTTAAAAGGCGTAATTGCCTCGATTTTTCCAGTTATTTTTATTGAATTTTATGAAATGAGTTATACCTTTTTGATATCATTGCGACTCATCTCTTCCATATTTTCCATGATTGGTCATGTGTTGCCAGTCTTTGCTAAATTTAAAGGTGGTAAAGGTGTTGCGACATCTCTTGGTGTGTTAATAGGACTTCAACCATTTGCGGCACTGATTTGCTTTTCAGTATTTCTATTAGTTTTCATTGCTTCAAAATATGTTTCTCTTGGTGCAATATCCTCTGCATTTACCTATCCATCTATTGTTTATTTTGTCGATCCAAATGTTCTTCCTCATGAAATGATTTTTACTATCACTCTAAGTTCAGCAGTCCTTTTTACGCATCGAAAGAATATTTTCCGTTTACTAAAAGGAAAGGAAAATAAAATGAACCTTTTTAAACGATAATTGTATTTCACTCTTTGTATTTTGAAGAAACTTCTAATTTATAGTGTTTATTTTATTTTGACCTGCCAAACTTTGGTTGTTGGTCAATCGAAAAATGACCTAAAAAAACTGAATACTCTATTCTGGTCAGGAAATTATCGAGAAGTAATTCTCAATTACGCTGAACTTTATAATCAAGACCGAAAAAATGAGGATATCAATTTTAAATATGGGACATGCTTGCTATTTGAATCTGATAGTATATCTAAACAAGAAAAAGCAATTGGACACCTAAGATTTGCATGTGCAAAGGAAGGTTCACTCGCTGAATATCATTTTTTTCTGGGTAGAGCACTACATCGTTTTGGTGATTTTGAGGGCGCACTAAATCATTTTGCATTGTATAAAACAAAAAAGAATAAAACCAGTGTTGAATTAAATGCAGAATTATACATTAACTATTGTACTGAATCATTAAAATTAAATGAACTTACTCAAGCATCATTAATTAAAATAGGATCAATCGTGCCAACCCAATTGGGTAAATCCTATTCGTTAAATCAAATCGAATTAACTGGTAAATTTTTTAATAGTATCGAATTCCAGACCAAATTGGACAAAAAAAAGAATTACGAACCGTTAATTTTCAAATCTGACAATGCTACCATGCGTTTCTTTGCGAGCTATGGCGAAAAAGATGAAGAAAACAAAGATATTTACCTGGTAACTGGAAGTTTTGACAATAAGAAAATTGAGCGCTTATCCTCAAAAATCAACACACGCTTTGATGAAGATTACCCAATATTTGATGAAAAAACAAATTACCTCTATTTTTCATCCTTAGGTCATAATAGTTCTGGTGGGTATGATATTTTTCGATCAAAATACGATTCTTTATCTCAAGAATTCGAAACTCCTGAAAACCTTGGAAAAGGAATTTCCACACCTTATGACGATTTTCTTTTTATGTACAATCCATTAAACAATCGGGCGTTTATTAGTTCAACTAAACTTAGTCTGAGCGGAGGAATTTCCATTTTTCAGGGAGTAGTAAATTTTACAGACTATTCAATCCAATTGCCAGTAACAGTTAATATACAATTCAAGAATGGGGATAATAACTCCATGAAATTAAAGAGTATTCAAATTAAAAACCTCGCAAATGATTCAATTATTCAAACCCTAAACCCTGTAGCTTCGAATAATTTCGAAATGAAGTTAAGTCCTGGAACTTACAGCTACACCATTCAAATATCAGGTAGTAAAGATATTTTTGAGGCAAAGATTGATATACCCAACGATCAACAAAAAATTATTCAGACTGTTGAGTATTCTCTAAATGATCTAAACACAGAAATAGTGGCAATTACCAATATCATTGAGAATGTCAGCAGTGAAGTAGTTTTAGCTCTCAACAAAACTAAAGAGGGAAAATCGAACATCCAATCAAGTAAACTTCTTGATGAGCAAAATGAAAAGGAGGTCCTCGAGAAACTAGGAATGGAAAGTTTTAGTAAAATTGAAGTTATTGATGCGATTTCGGATAAAATAATAGAACTAGAATTAGCTCAAAAAGAAAATTTAGATTTAATAAATAAGTTAAATGCTGCGATTGTCCACAACAAGTCCTATTATCAGCAGCTGCAACATGAAATTGACTCCATTAACCCAAGCTTAAGCGATTTCACAAACATTGAAAAATTAGAAAAACTGAAGTATATCGAAAATATTTCCGCCGAACAAGCTGAGGTAGCGAAGCAAACTATTTGGCTTCAACAATTAAATGATTCCATCCGAAATACTCAAAAATTGAATGAAACTAACTACAGGTTGGTACAAAAGTTAGGTGAGGAAATTATTGACCTAACACAACAAGAAAATCAAATTGAAGCATATCAAAAAATCATTCAAAATCACCAACAATATTTGGCACTTAATGCAGAAACTGCCTTCGAAACGATCTATAATGACTTACTGAACATTGAATTGGAATTATCGAGAATTGATAAAAAAGTCATTGTATTAATGAATGAAAAAACTAAATTTCAAGATGAACTTACAGAAACAGAAATTAAACTCAGGAATGTAACAAATAAGGAAAGGACAGAATTGGAAAAATCAAAAATGAATTTTGAACAAAAACTCGCTTCAAATGAAAAACAAATTACTCGATTAAAATTAGATAAAAGTGAATTGATTATTTTAAAAACAGATAAAGAATTAAAAAGAAACATCCTTGCTGCGGTAATTAAGGAGGATTATGAAGAACCAACAAACTATGAGGATGCCGTTAAGAACTATTTTGATTCAAAATTGAATCAAGATTCAAAATCAGAGGAAATCGCCCAAAAAATAAAGCAAATTGAGGAAAATCTAACGCCCGAAGAAATTGCTTACAGTAAAGCATCTAAATTGTATGCAATAAAGATAGAATCATTATACAATTCAGATAATGATAAAACACAAAAGATTGCTATAGAACAAGAATATTCAAACACTTTAAAGCAACTTATTGAAAAAGGGGAAGATTCAGCTTCATTTATTAGTTTTTTAAATGAAAAACTTCAAGAAAGTACTTCCAAATTACAGGCAATGAAGTTGGATGAAAAACAGCAAGAAGATAACAATCAAATTGCTAAATCTAATGGCAAACAAGCCGATCCGGGTGAAGTGATTGAAAAAGAGAGCATTTCTGAAAATCAAATTGCAAAATCTGATGGTAAACAAGCCAATCCAACTGAGGTGATTGAAAAAGAGAGCGTTACTGAAAATCAAATTGTAAAATCTGATGGTAAACAAGCCAATCCGACTGAGGTGATTGAAAAAGAGAGCATTACTGAAAATCAAATTGCAAAATCTGATGGTAAACAAGCCAATCCGACTGAGGTGATTGAAAAAGAGAGCATTTCTGAAAATCAAATTGCAAAATCTGATGGTAAACAAGCCAATCCGGCTGAGGTGATTGAAAAAGAAAGCGTTACTGAAAATCAAATTGTAAAATCTGATGGTAAACAAGCCAATCCGACTGAGGTGATTGAAAAAGGTAGCGTTACTGAAAATCAAATTGCTAAATCTGATGGCAAACAAGCCAATCCGACTGAGGAGATTGATAAAGAGAGCGTTACTGAAAATCAAATTGTAAAATCTGATGGTAAACAAGCCAATCCGACTGAGGTGATTGAAAAAGAGAGCGTTACTGAAAATCAAATTGTAAAATCTGATGATAAACAAGCCAATCCAACTGAGGTGATTGAAAAAGAGAGCATTACTGAAAATCAAATTGCAAAATCTGATGGTAAACAAGCCAATCCGACTGAGGTGATTGAAAAAGAGAGCGTTACTGAAAATCAAATTGCTAAATCTGATGGCAAACAAACTAATCCGGATGTGGTGATTGAAAAAGAAATCGTTACTGAAAATCAAATTGTAAAATCTGTTCTTTCCGAAAAACTACCTCAAAATCTTGAGAGCTTGGTAGGCCAAGATGTTAATGACTTATCAAAAAACTTAAAGGAAATCGAAACTCAAAAATCAGTAATTTACACTGAATTACAAACAAATAACCCAACCATATCATTCTTATCAATAGAAAAATTGAGATATAATTTAGAGATATTACAGGATCGAAATTCAATAATTACTCAATTACTAGAGGAAGAAAAAGTAAAAGTAGATCAATCGAAAAACAAAAAGGAAAAATCTATTTTAAATACCAAAATAACCGAACTTGACATAGAATTAACTGAAAACACCAATCTTATCAATCAAATCAAACAGGAAATAGAGAAAGAGGGTGAAATACAAATTACCCTTGAGAAAAAATCTACCATAAATTATTTAGAAGAAAAAAAACAACTTGAAATCACTGCAAGTCAATCGTACAAGAACTTTGTGATTGCTTTAGTTGATTTTGAAAAAACGGAAACGAAGTTTGAAAAAACAAAGGATACAATTAATCAAATTAAAGCAGCGATTGACCGAGAGATCAACAATATTGTTACCAACCCAAACAATGTAACTCACAAAAAGAATGTTGAGTTATTGACAATTGCGCTTCAAAAACAACTGAAGGAAAAGAAGAATTTAACGTCAGGAATGTTGGAACAAAAAAATGAAATTCTCAATATTGAATCCGGCAACAAAGAAATCATTAATGAAATGCGTTTTCTTGTGGTCAATAAAACGGAACCGTTGGTTAAAACAATTTCTACACCGAAAAATGAAAACATTCCATTAACAGGATTTGACATCAATCAAAAAAAGGAGTCTAATTATAATTCAAGTAACCCGATTCCTTTAAATGTCAAAGCGCCCAAAGGTTTGGTATATCGCGTTCAAGTAGGAGCATTTCGAAAACCAATTCCACAAAATCTATATTCCTCTTTCAATCCTGTATCTGGTGAGTTATCACCCAATGGGCTAACACTTTATATGGCTGGATATTTTAATAATGCGAAAAATGCCGTAACTGCTCGTAAACAAATACAACAATTGGGCTACAGCGATGCATTTGTTGTGGCATATTGCGATGGGGAAAAAATTACACTCGGTGAAGCACGTATTTTAGAAAGTAAAGGAGAATGCATACCTCTCAACTCCACTAATTTTATTTTAGAAATAGCAAACAATACAAAAGAAGCATTAAAAGAGCAAAAATCAATAGAAACAAAGCCTTCGAACCAGAACACAACGTCCAATGAGCCTCTTTTACAAGCATCACAGAAATTATTTTATACAGTTCAAATCGCAGTATATAACCAATTAATCAATGAAAAAGTCAAATTCCCCGCCTTAAATGAAATTGCAACAACTAAAATCTCTACGGGTCAAATTCGCTATTCAACCGGTAGATTCTCAGATTTAAATTCCGCGAAGGAAAGAAAGGATAAAGCAATTCAATCCGGAATAAAAGACGCATTTATTGTGGCCTATTTTAAAGGTGATCGCATCACAATTGCCGCGGCAAAAGATTTACTTTCACAATATGGAGATTCTATTTTATTCTCCAATCCAACCCAGGAAGTTTTCCATTCAGAAGAACTAGCCTATCAAAGTTCTGATAAAAAATACTTCGCCCAAGATGAAGTAAAAGCAACACCCATTTACCATAGATATCAATCAAACGATGAATTTGAGAGATTTCCCATTGAGAAATTAGCCTACTTTAATCAATATGGATTATTTCAATATAATCCTGACTCCAAAAAAATTGAGTCTTTGTCATTTAAAATTGAAAACGATTTAGAAAGCTCATTAAAACTAAGTGGTTATCTATCTTCATTAACTTATAATCCGACATATTTTTCAACCGATATAAATGAGTCTATTTCTGGAGATTTAGCTGATTTCATATTACGATCGCACTCAATACAACGCATAAATTCAAAGGAAAATCTTCAAATTGAATTCGAAAAATCACTAATTTTAAAAGAAAATTATACGAACTTGCTAAAAGATACGTTTCAACTAAATATCAAACCACATGAATAACACAAACATTCAAGAGCAAAATGAAGTAGCTAATTTAGAAGCTTTAATTGACGAAAACGGATTGGTGCTATACAATGACGACATTAATACGTTTGATCATGTCATCAACTCACTTGTTAAAATATGTAAACATGAGCCTTTACAAGCTGAACAATGCGCTTGGGTGGTTCATTTAAATGGAAAGTGCAAAGTAAAAAATGGCAATTATGAAGAATTGGAACCGTTGTGTGTTGCACTGTTAGATCGCGGAATATCTGCAAGTATCGAATAATATAATGAAATTAACATTTAACTCACCATTTACACTTATTTATACCCTGCTTTCTGTTGCAGTTTTTTTTATTTTCATGGCAAATGGTTGGTATACAGAATTTTTCACCTTAAACGGAACTGTTCAACCAGAGAGAATTGAATGGTATGCTGGAATAATTGGTTATGCCTTTGGTCACGTGAATTTTGCGCATTTATTGGGTAATTTCACAATTCTTCTTTTAATAGGTCCACTAGTTGAGCATCATTATGGCACGAAAAAACTCATTTTAATTTCATTAATTACTATTATTGTTACCGCGATAATACATATTCTTTTTTGGGATCATCGTTTGTTGGGCGCGAGTGGTGTTGTTTTTATGTTAATTATTCTTAGTTCCTTAATACCCTCAAAAGGAAAAGAAATTCCTTTCACATTTATACTAATTGTACTCTTGTTTTTGGGTCAGGAAATTTATGAATCGTTTAAACCAAGTAATGTTTCTCGTTTTGCACATATAACAGGTGGATTATTAGGAGCTGTGTATGGTTTTTATTTAAATGCTAAAAAATAACAAATTCCTTGTGCATGAAGGGAAATAAATTGCATTCACGTATATTTTAACTACTATTGTAGAAGCTATGAAGTCATTAATGTTTGGTCTTTACATTTTTATCGGAATATCATCGCAATGGTTATTCGGGCAAGTCACATCTGGCGATTCTTCTCGAATGATTCAACTTTCGGGTGTAGTAATTTCGGAGGAAACTTTAGAGGAATTGCCTTATGTTACAGTTTTTAATAAAACGCTTAGAAAAGGGGTGATTTCAGATTATTATGGCTATTTTTCGCTCGTTGCATTTCCTGGTGATACGATAGTTTTTGCTAATCATGGGTTTAAAAAATCAAGCTTTATTACACCTGACACGCTGAAACAGAATCGTTACTCACTCATACATATGATTCCTGCAGATACATTACAGTTGAAGGAAGTAACAATTTATCCATGGCCTTCCCGTGAAGAATTTGCTAATGCATTCACTAATATGCGGCCTTATGATGATGCGATTCGCAAAGCACAGCAGGAGTTGTCGGGTGAAAGTTTAGCATTTGCTGCAGCGAGAATACAGACAGACCCATCTTTAGCATATGGAAATAGTCTTAATCAACGATATTCTCAATTATACAGTAGCAATCAGCTTCCTGTTAATAATTTATTGAACCCTTACGCGTGGTCAAAATTTTTAAAGGATTGGAAATCAGGAAAATTAGACCGTCAATAAGTCCATGTTGAATAATCCATGAATGCTAATGGAATTTTATTGATTTTAGCTATTTTTCTATTTGGAATCGATCCATTTTTTAGTCAATTAGGCGAGAAAAAAGAAAAATTCCCCATTTTATTTGGTCTACAGGCTAGAATATTACAACCATCAGAATTTCTTGGTCCTAGTACATCAACACTTTTGGATGGAGGCTTTTCATCGTCTTTAAATCAAAAAACTGGCTTTAGTTATGGTGCTTTGATTCGCGCTGACTATACCAAGAGCATTTCACTTGAAGTAGGTTTAAATTACATTCAGCGGCAATTTAATGCGCAAATGAACTATACTGATTCCGTTACATCTATATCAGATTCTAATAAATTAACATTTATAAATTATGAAATCCCACTCAAAGGAATTGTCAAAATTCAGATGGGACAAAAACTGTTTGCAACTGCTGGACTAGGCCCGTCATTTTCGTATAAACCGACAAATGTTGCCCTGATAGACCAACCAGGAGGGCCACATACGTTTTATCATTCTGGAACGGTTAAAAAATTTGGTATTGACTTGAATGCGCAGATTGGTTTTGAATTCAGGACACGGAAATCAGGGATTTACTACATTGGCGGCGCTGTTAAAGTTCCAACCAGTTATCTATTTAACTGGGGAGGGAAATACTCCAAACAAAACTCATCCCAATATTTCATTGATTTCACCAAAGTCAATGGTGCATTTTTAACGGTCGATTTGCGCTATTATCTCCCAAAAATTAAAAATTCCGGGCTACAATTTATTAAGGGACCCATCGAGTAAATCACTGATTACTAGAAAATCAAGCTAATTGCAAGGTGCGGATTATTTAGAATAGCCCAATATTTTCAGGTAATCAGCAGCCGTTTGTTCTTCACTAAACATTTCGGTTGTGATTTTACCATCATCATCCCTTCGAATAAGAATATGCTTTGGCTCTGGAATCAAGCAATGTTTTAAACCACCAAAACCACCAATTGTTTCCTGATAGGCACCTGTATTGAAAAATCCAATAAAGAGCACTTTATTTTTATCAAATTTAGGGAGATATATGGCATTGGAATGTTGTTCAGAATTATAATAATCATCACTATCACAAGTCAAACCACCCAATAATACACGCTCATAATCATCATTCCATCGATTAATCGGCAACATAATAAAACGTTGATTAATAGCCCATGTATCCGGTAAATTTGTCATGAAGGATGAATCAATCATATTCCATTTCTCCCGGTCATTTTGATGCTTTTGATGTAAAATACTAAAAATTGCCCCACCACTTTCTCCAACTGTAAACGATCCAAACTCAGTAAAAATATGAGGCTCAGGAATATCATTATCCGTGCAGACACGTTTCACTTGAGTTAGAATTTCTCGAACCATGTATGCATAATCAAAATCAAAAGCCAATGATTTTTTGATAGGAAACCCACCACCAATGTTTAACGAATCTAATTCAGGACACATTTTTTTCAAATCACTATAAACGCGTAAACATTTGGTTAACTCATTCCAATAATAGGCAGTATCATTGATTCCGGTATTTATGAAAAAATGTAGCATTTTCACTTTAACACGTGGGTTTTCTTTTAAAAACGCCTTGTAATAGGGGACAATTTCGCGGTATCGAATCCCCAATCTGGAAGTGTAAAACTCGAATTTAGGCTCTTCTTCAGACGCGATTCGAACCCCAATTTTAACTTCTTTATCTGTTTTTGCTAATATCCGTTCTAATTCATCGGTATTATCCACAACAGGAATAACTTTAAGATTTCCAGCATTCATTAAATCGATCATATTATCAATATAAGATTCGGGCTTATAACCATTGCATATCACATATTGTCCATCTGCTATTTTTCCTTGATCGTAAAGTGTTTTAATTATATCTATATCAAAAGCCGAGGATGTTTCTAAATGAACATCATTTTTAAGAACCTCATCCAGAACGAAGGAAAAATGGTTACTCTTTGTACAATAGGAATAATAGTAATTACCCGCATAACCTAGATTATGAATCGCCTCCCTAAACCAACCTTTCGCACGTTGCACATTATTTGAAACTTGAGGTAAGTAATTGAATTTCAAAGGTGTTCCATATTCATTTATCAACCGCATTAAATCGATCCCATGGAAAAATAATCGATCTTCACGTAGGTTAAATTCATTTTGTGGAAAATCAAATGTTTGTTCAATTAAATCAATGTATTTTGTTCTCATGTTCTTATTTATTGCCTAAAATTTGGTTCAAACTATCAGTTTCTCGAGCTATCCATGCGCGCGAACTGTTTTCTACGATTGGACGTTGGATTAGTTTCGGATTTTCTATTAAGATTTTGATCCATTCTTCATTTGTGCAGATTTTCCCAGCGAATTTCTCCTTGAAATGAACCTCATTTATACGAATAATCTCTTGAGGCTTCAACCCTAACTTCTTTAAGAGTAATCCCAATGATTGCTCAGTAAAAGGATTGGTTAAATATTCTACTACGGTAAATTCTGTTGTATACTTTTTTATTTGCTCCAAAGCAAGTCTACTTTTTGAACAGCGCGGATTGTGGTAAATCGTTATCATCTCACAAAATTACTAGAATTAAATCAATGAAAATACTTCCTATTGAAAATGATTCAATTGTGAAACTACTCCCTTCTATGTACATTTGCACCAATGAAAACCAAAACACTCAAAAAAAACAAAGTCAATGTCGTTACTTTAGGTTGTTCGAAAAATGTATTTGACTCTGAAATACTCATGGCTCAACTAAAAGCCAATCAATTTGAAGTTGAACATGAATCTAGCCAAGACGATTCAGAAATTGTTATTATCAATACCTGTGGATTTATTGAAAGCGCTAAACAAGAATCCATCGATACTATTATTAGATTTGCTGAGGCTAAAGCGGACGGTCTCGTTTCAAAAGTATATGTTACAGGCTGTTTATCAGAGAGATACAAAGGTGATCTAGAAAAAGAAATTCCAGAAGTAGATGCGTTTTTTGGCACGCGTGATTTACCGCGACTATTAAAAACACTCAAGGCAGATTACAAGCATGAATTGGTTGGAGAGCGAATTTTGACAACACCGAATCATTATACCTATCTTAAAATAGCTGAAGGCTGCGATAGACCTTGTTCTTTTTGTGCAATTCCGCTAATGCGCGGAAAGCACTCCTCTACCCCTATTGAGGAGCTCGTTAGAAACACGAAAACCCTAGTAGCAGGAGGAGTGAAAGAGATTATGTTAATTGCTCAAGACCTCACGTATTACGGATTAGATTTATATAAAAAAAGAGCACTTTCCGACTTACTAAAACAGCTTTCGGACATTCAAGGATTAGATTGGATTAGACTCCATTATGCTTTTCCTGCTGGGTTCCCGATGGATGTATTGGATGTGATGAATGAACGATCCAATATTTGCAACTACTTGGATATGCCTCTGCAACATGGATCTACAAAGATTTTACAAGCTATGAGACGCGGGACAACCCGAGAAAAAACCGAAGAACTTGTTCAAGCAATTCGAGAAAAAGTTCCGGGAATTGCTCTTCGTACGACATTGATTTCTGGCTATCCGGGTGAAAATGAAGCTGATTTTCAAGAAATGTACGATTGGGTAGAACGTTCACGTTTTGATCGATTAGGAATATTCACCTATTCTCATGAGGATAATACGCATGCTTTTCAATTTACTGATGATGTGCCTCAAAAAATCAAACAAGAGCGAGCGGATATCATTATGGAATTGCAATCTGGCATTAGCTATGAATTAAATCAACTAAAAGTGGGTCAAACCTTCAAAACACTTATAGATCGGGCTGAAGGGAATTATTTCATAGGAAGAACCGAATTTGATTCTCCTGAAGTGGACAATGAAGTATTGCTCAATAAATCGAAAGATTATGTTCGAATAGGAGATTTCGTTGATGTAAAAATTGACTCCGCGGATCACTTTGATTTGTTTGGTTCAGGTATCGGATAAACAAACTATTTGATTTATTAATTGTTTCGTTTAAAAATATTCTATGCAAATAGGTGACACTTGCCCCTCATTTGAATTATGCAACCAATCGGGTGAATTGATTAAATCTTCAACATTTTTAGGGAAGCAGAAAGTTGTAATTTTCTTTTATCCTAAAGATGAAACACCGGGATGTACGAAAGAAGCCTGCACGTTTCGAGATCGATATGAAGATTTTTTAGAATTAGGATGTCAAGTTATTGGTATTTCATCAGATTCAGTAGAATCTCATGCACAATTTGCAAATCGTTTTGGATTTAAATTTACTTTATTGGCTGATCCTGAAAAAACGGTTCGAAAGGCCTTTCAAGTTCCTGGAAACCTTTTCGGTTTATTGCCCGGAAGAGTTACATATATCATTGATTCAATGGGAGTTATTCGTGGAATTTTCAATTCTCAGCTCAATCCAGCGGGTCATGTTCAAGAAGCCCTAAAAATAGTTGGCCAAATTTAAACAAGCCAATTTTTCTTAGAAAGTTTTACTTTTCGGTGAAAAAACTTATTTTCGTAAGAAACTGAGTTTAATGAAGAGTAAAATGTTGGCGGCCAATTGGAAAATGAATTTGAATTTGCAAGAGGCATCTGAATTATTTGCCGGTTTTTTGGAAACACTTCCCACACAAGAATCGAATCGATATGTACTATTTGCTCCTTTTGTGTTTTTACCTCACTTGAGCTTATACAATTCCTTCATTGAACTAGGTGCCCAAAACTTTTATCCTGCTGAAAAAGGTGCATATTCAGGTGAAATTAGTATTTCTCAACTCAAAGAATTACACGTTGAAGCAGTGCTTATTGGTCACAGTGAACGAAGAATTCATTTTTCAGAGTCCAATGAATTTATCAAGCAAAAGGTAGATTGTGCCTTAGCACATGAAATAAAAGTAGTTTTTTGTTGTGGTGAATCACTTGAAATTCGCGATTCTAATGAACACCTGCACTTTATAAATGAACAATTAAAAGCCTCATTATTTCACGCTTCTAAAGAAAACATACTCAATTGTTCCATTGCGTACGAACCAATTTGGGCAATTGGAACAGGAAGAACCGCAAGCTGTGAACAAATAGAAGAAATGCACAGTTCAATTAGAAGTTCGATTGCCAATCAATACGATCAAACAACTGCTCAATCAGTGGCTATTTTATATGGCGGAAGTTGCAATAGTAAGAATGCTGAGGATATTTTCTCATGTCCAAATGTTGATGGTGGACTTATCGGTGGTGCATCTTTAACAACAGAAGAATTTTCGTTGATCGCTAATCAACTGAACTAAAATACTTTTATACCTTTGAAAAAAATCAGTTATCATGATGTATTTATCTGCGAACGAAATCAATAAACGAAAATTAAATGGGGAATCCATAAACATAATTGATATTCGTGAACCTTATGAAGTGGAGTTGGCGTCAATCGGATGTAGAGAAATTCCCATGAGCGAAATTGAAAAACATTTGGAAGAATTGTACGCAACACCAAACCTTGTTTTAATGTGTCGATCAGGAAAGAGAGCAGAATCAGTAGCTAACTGGCTAGAATCTGAACATGGAATCGAAGAAATAATTATAATGGAGGGTGGAATTTGCAAATGGAAAGAACAAGTTAATCCAACTCTTATCCTAGAAGATTAATTTTTCAATACAAAGCGTTTATTTTTTTCAAAATCCTTCAATCTGGAATTCGTAACTTTTTGAATATACGGATGATTTGGGTTGCAAGTTTTAAAATTCTGGTGATATTTTTCTGCAATATAAAAATTTTCAAATCCTGAGATTTCAGTGGTAATCACAGGAAAAGCAGCGTTTTTTAATAAGGAATCAATTACCGCAGAAGCAATCTTTTTTTCAGATGTTGATTGATAAAAGATGGCTGACCTATATTGCGTTCCAAAATCAGGTCCTTGTTGGTTTAATGTGGTTGGGTCGTGTGACTGAAAAAAAACTTGAACCAATTCGTAATAACTCACTTTCGTTGAATCATAGTAAATTTTTACGGTCTCAGCATGACCTGTTTTTCCACCGCAAACAGCTTCATAGGTTGGATTTGTGATTTTGCCTCCAGTATAACCAGACTCAGCCTCCACTACCCCATTTACGGACTCATAAACGGCTTCAACACACCAAAAACAACCACTTGCAAAATAGGCTGTTTGATAATTAGATAAATCTATCTTTTTGCTTTTATCTGTTAATGGAGTTTCTTGTTGGGCGCATGAAGTAAAACTGACAAGCATCAAAAGAACATAAAGGAAGTTTTTCATATGAACAATTTTTATTGAAACAGATGTAAATGTAATTGGTTTAAAATAAATTAACTGTAAATATAAATTTAAAAAACTGTTAATTATCGAAAGCTGATGCGAGGAAATCAACGAAACACTTAGTTTGCTCATTTACAAACTTTTAAACAAAACTATTTCTTATTTTTAGTATGTGAAATTGTATAAGGCTTGATAAACCTTTGTGGCAAGACGGATAACTAAACAAACTACAGCCATGTTTATTTCTATGACTATTTTTAGTGTCTTATTAGTTGGACTATTAGGATACGGAGTGTTTTCGAATTACAAGAGGAATCACTAACGGTTCATTATACTGGGATTGAGACGTTCTTAAGCATGATTTCAACCAATTTGGGTAGATCAACTTGACTACTCCAACCCCAGTCTTTTTTTGCTACCGAGTCATCTATTGAATCAGGCCAAGAATCTGCAATTGTTTGACGGTAATCAGGGGAATAGCTAATCTTAAAATTCGGTATTACTTTTTGAATTTCCTGTGTCAACTCCTTGGGAGTAAAACCACAACCTGCAATGTTGTACGCTGTTCTAATTTTTACTTTTTCCTGGTCAACATCCATAAGCTCAATCGTAGCGCGTATCGCATCATCCATAAACATCATTGGCAAAGATGTATTCTCTGAAAGAAAGCAATTAAATTCTTTTCCTTCCTTGGCTTTATAAAAAATGTCAACTGCATAATCGGTTGTTCCACCCCCAGGCAATGATTTATAGGAAATCAATCCGGGATAACGAATACTTCTGACGTCAACGCCAAATTTCGAATGATAATATGAGCACCAATTTTCTCCGGCTAATTTAGAAATACCATAGACTGTTGAAGGCTCCATAATCGTTTGTTGTGGAGATTCAACTTTTGGAGTTGTTGGTCCAAAAACTGCAATTGAACTAGGCCAAAATATGCGTTTAAGATACCCTTCTTTTCCCAAATCTAAAATAGTAAATAAGCCTTCCATATTCAATTGCCATGCAAATGCAGGATTTTTCTCAGCCGTTGCGGACAATAAAGCTGCCAGAAGATAAACTTGATCAATTTTTTCATCGATTATAAATTCTCTAACCGCATCCCGATCAAGAATATCCATTTCTTTATAGGGCCCATTGGCAATTATATCTGGACAATTCTCGCGAACATCAGCCGCAATAACTAATTGATTTCCAAATTTTTCACGAAGAGCAAGAACTAATTCAGTTCCAATTTGCCCACATGCACCAATAATTAAGATTTTTGACATAAATAAACGGATGAAGAAACAAATATAATCTTTCCAAAAAGAAGTTAGTTCAATCAGCGAATTTTTACTTAATGGCCATCCATTTTGCGACGTATTTGCCTATGATATCAAATTCAAGATTTACTTGGTCACCCACGTTTAAAGAATGAAAATTAGTGAACTCATAAGTAAATGGAATGATGCAAACTGAAAACGAATTTTGAGTTGAATCTACCACCGTTAAACTTGTTCCGTTTACTGCTATTGATCCTTTTTCAACTGTTAAATCGGATGAGTCATATGTGAACCGAAATTTCCAACTTCCATTTTGATCTTCAATTTCAGTGCATATTCCAATTGTATCCACATGACCTTGAACAATGTGACCATCCAGCCGACCATTAAACGGTAAACATCTTTCCAAATTGATTTTAGAACCAATTTCCCATGAATTCAAATTCGTTTTATCCAATGTTTCTTGAATTGCTGTTACGTGATATTCATTTTCTTGAATAGCAACAACCGTTAGACAACATCCATTGTGTGCCACACTTTGATCTATTTTCAACTCATGAGTAAAACTACTTTCAATCGTAAAATGGACATTTCCTCCCTCTTTTACTTTGTTCTTAAGTTCTCCCAATCGTTCAATTATTCCAGTAAACATGTCTTATTTTATTAAAATTCCCATTCCTTTTGCGTGATGAAAACAGTTCCTTTAAACAACGCAACCAAATCCTTAATTTGATTTACAATACGAACCTCATAAATAGCTGTTTTACTTCCACGGTATTCTTCTTTGCATTCGGCTGTTAAAGTATCATCAACATTCACTTTTAATACATGAGAAATGGAAGTTTCGATACTCACACAATGAACTCCATAAGTATTTGATGCAAAAGCAAGGATAGAATCCGCAAATGAATAGGCAATTCCACCATGCGCAATTTGAAACCCATTTAGCATTTCGTTTCGAATCGTAAGTTGTCCCTTGCAATAACCAATGCGTATTTCCAAAATTTCTATACCCAACCAATTACTGTAAGCATCTTGATTTAGCATATGAGAAACAATTTCTTGCGGCGTTTTCATGTAACAAAATTACAATTATTGATTTACTAAGAATACAATTCATTTTACAAAAAAAAAATAGTGAAACAACTTGAATTTAATTGAATCTATTAAATACCAATAGATGCAATACATTTATTAGAAACCGAATTATATTGTTTGATGCTGCATAGAAAACTCTAGTTGCAATTCGTTTGATTCTAAACTTATTCAATCGGAGTTTTTTTCATTCTCATTAGTATGCATTTAATTAAATGAATTGTATCAATTCTATATAACTTGCTTAAAACCAAGATAAAAATCAATATTCTGATTGGTATTAGCTGAACTATGAGTAAATTTGTAACTCATGTTAGAAGCCTTAATAACATCCAAGACGCGCATCAGGTTATTGGTCAAGTTTTTCTTGAATCCAACAATGAAAGCGTATTTGCGGCAATTGGCCGATGAATTTGGCGAAAGTACTAATTCTGTTCGTGTTGAGTTAAATCGATTAACAGAGGCAGGAATATTAGAGAGTCAAGCAGAAGGAAATGTTATTCAATACAAAGCAAAGGCCTCTCACCCACTCTTTCCGGAAATCAAAAGCATAGTAACAAAAATAACAGGGATTGATCAACTCATTGAAGGAGTGATTGAACGTCTAGGCAATTTAGAAAACGCTTATTTGGTGGGGGATTATGCATCAGGAAAAGATACAGGTGTAATTGATATTTTGTTAATTGGTGACGTTAATAAAAATTATTTAAACGATCTGATAGAGAAAGCAGAGGTTTTGGTGAAACGAAAAATTAGATATATCGTATTCTCTGAATCTGAATTAAAACATTATAAAGATCAATATACAGGCCAAATTTTGTTACTTTGGAGTAAGCTTAAATAGCCTAATAAAATAGATCTTTTCTACTCAAATCATGAAGCAATTTGTGACTGAGAAGGGCGAAGCCATAAAATAAAACAAAGAGTAAATCAACCCAATTCAATTTGTCGCATTTAATTCCTCAAGCATTTACCATCAACCAAACCGATTACGAAAAACGTAACGGTAATCGTGGATTAGTGATTTGGTTAACGGGACTTTCAGGTTCGGGAAAATCAACCATTGCCAATGAATTAAATACTCGATTATTTCATCAAAATAGGTATAGCGTTCTATTGGACGGAGATAATACCAGATTAGGAATCAATCATGATTTAGGTTTCACCGATTCTGATCGAACGGAAAACAACCGAAGAGTTGCTGAAATCGCTAAACTCTTTATGGAATCAGGGAGTATCGCTATTTGTTCGTTCATCTCGCCGTTTCAAAAAGATAGAGATCTTTCAAAACAAATTATTGGTGAAGAAAATTACTTTGAAGTTTTTGTCGATTGTTCTCTAACAACATGCGAAAATAGGGATGTTAAAGGAATGTACAAACAAGCACGGAAAGGCGAATTAGAATCATTTACAGGGATATCTAGTCCGTATGAAACCCCTGCCAATCCTCAATTAATTCTTCCAACGGAACAGTTGAATTTGCAGCAATGTGCTGAATTATTGTTGAATTCTATCACTGAACGGATCAAACTTCGGAACTAGAAATTATTAGTCATCCTTTGAAAAATTATAGATTAAGTCATCTTGAGGAATTAGAAGCAGAATCGATTTTTGTACTTCGTGAAACATTTGCTCAATTCGATAAACCGTGCATCCTTTTTTCAGGTGGAAAAGATTCCATTGTTGTAACCCAATTAGCATTAAAAGCATTTGCTCCTGCAACTATTCCTTTTACCTTGCTTCACATTGATACAGGCCATAATTTTGAAGAAACATTACTTTTCAGAGATCAACTTGTTGAAGAACTCGGTGTAAAGCTAATTGTTGGATCCGTTGAAGAATCAATAATTTCAGGAAAAGTAGCTGAGGAAAAAGGAATTTATGCCAGTAGAAATAGAGCACAATCTGTTACACTGTTAGAGATGATCGAAAAACATCAATTTGATGCTGCGATTGGAGGTGCTCGACGAGACGAAGAAAAAGCAAGAGCCAAAGAACGCTTTTTTTCACACCGGGATGATTTTGGTCAATGGGATCCTAAAAATCAACGGCCAGAATTGTGGAATATCTTCAACGGTCAAAAACAAATGGGGGAACATTTTCGCGTTTTCCCGATAAGCAATTGGACGGAATTGGATATTTGGCAATACATTCAACAGGAAAACATAGCTTTACCCTCTTTGTATTTCACGCATGAACGAGAAATTGTGAGACGTGGAGATCAGCTTCTGGCAAATTCGCCATTTATTCAACTGCTTGAAGGTGATCGTATAACAAAAGAACGGGTCAGGTTTCGGACTATCGGTGATTTAACCATTACTGGAGCCATTGAATCCGAAGCACATTCGATTGAAGATATTATTAAAGAAGTTGCTACGGCAAAAGATACAGAACGAGGAAATCGTGCAGATGATCAACGTTCAGAATCTTCGATGGAAGATCGAAAAAGAGAAGGATATTTTTGATGAAAGAGGAAAGAATGCTTACCCATGAATTATTGCGATTTACTACAGCAGGGAGTGTAGATGATGGTAAAAGCACCTTAATTGGTCGTTTATTGTATGATTCAAAGAATATTTTTCGAGATCAGCTTTTGGCTATTGAAAAATCAAGTCAACGAAAAGGATTAAAGCACATAGACTTATCTCTTTTAACCGATGGATTGAAGGACGAACGAGAACAAGGAATAACAATTGATGTCGCGTATCGTTACTTCTCAACACCCAAACGTAAATTTATTATTGCAGATACACCGGGCCACATTCAATATACACGTAATATGGTTACCGGTGCTTCTACTGCCAATGCCGCTCTTATACTGATTGATGCACGCAAAGGAGTGGTTGAACAAACGAAAAGACATAGTTTTATTTCTTCCTTGCTACAAGTACAACACATTATTATCTGCATCAACAAGATGGATTTAGTGGATTATAGCCAGAGTCGATTTGATGAAATTGTGGAAGAATATTGCAATTTCGCATCAAAACTAGCGATTAAGGATTATGCTTTCATTCCAATTTCAGCCTTAAACGGCGACAATGTGGTAAATCGTTCGAATGAAATGCCTTGGTATGATGGCTCAACACTCATGTATAGTTTGGAAAACATTCAAGTGGCAAATGATGTGAACCATTTAGATATGCGCTTTCCGGTACAAACGGTAATCCGTCCTAAATCAAAAGAATTTCCTGATTTCAGGGGATATGCAGGGCGATTAGCCGGTGGAATTGTTCGTGTGAACGATGAAATCAAAGTGCTGCCTTCTGGAATGACATCAACAGTTAAAGCGATTCATGGGCCGAAAGGTAAAATAGAGGAAGCCTTCGCTCCTCAGTCTATCACCATTGAATTATCCGATGATATTGATATTAGTCGAGGAGACATGTTGGTGAAAATAAATAATGTTCCCGACCAACAACAAGAAATTGACGCCATGGTTTGTTGGCTAGGAACTAGTCCACTTACAACAGGTAATAAATATGCGCTAAAACATACCAGTCGAGACAGTAGAGTAATTATTCAAGAGTTAATTTATCAAGTGGACTTAAACACACTTTCACGCAACGAACAAATCAGCGCCTTACAAACGAATGACATTGGTAGAATTAAATTGAAAACAACTAGTGCGCTTTACACCGACAGTTATCGTCAAAATAGAATTACAGGATCATTCATTTTAATTGATGAAGACACGAATAACACAGTTGGAGCAGGAATGATTTTGTAGCTTTCAATAAGAAATGCAACAAATACATAATAGTTCAGTAAAGAATAAACAGAATAGTAAATTCATGGCAAGTTATAACAAACATTCAAATTGCTTAGTGTGTGAGCAATCACAATTAAGTACAATAATTGGATATGAAAAAGCATTTCTCGTAAAATGCAGAGATTGTGGGTTCGTTTTTTCGGAAAGAATACCTAGTGTAGAAGAACTTGACAATCATTATAAAAATTACGGGAGCAACTTTTTTTGTTCTGAATTAACTATTAAAAGATATAACGAAATCCTTGATAAAATGGAGCCATTTCGAAAAACAGGTCGCCTACTAGATGTTGGTTGTGGAATTGGTTTTTTTCTGGATGAAGCAAAAAAAAGAGGTTGGGAGGTTTATGGAACGGAGTTTTCAGAAAGACTTATTGGCTTATTAAGAGACAAGGGAATTACGATTCATGAAGGTCAATTAAATAGTGAAAATTACGAAGACGGATTTTTCGATGTGGTTACTTCTTTTGAAGTAATAGAACACATTAACAATCCAACGAGTGAAATAAATCAAATCGCAAAATTGATAAGAAAGGGAGGCTTAGTTTATCTTACGACCCCCAATTTTAATTCATTATTGAGAAGAAAACTAAAAATTCAATACAATGTAATAAATTACCCCGAGCATTTAAGTTATTACACACCAAGTACATTAACAAGATTATTTACATCCAATGGATTTAAAAGGTTGAAAGTTGAAACAACAGGAATCAGTTTAACAAGACTGCGAACTAGTCAAGGTACATCCGCACAAAAATACGTGTCTGCATCATCAGATGATGAAAAGTTACGTCAGCAAATGGATGAAAAGTGGTATTTGGGATTAGCAAAAACAATTGTCAATAATGGCCTTACAGCAATTGGTTCTGGAGATAGTTTGAAAGGCTGGTTTATAAAGAAATAAGAAAATGAAAGAAGAGTGGGATATCATAATTAAACCGAAAAGATCGATTTTAGAGATCGATTTTAAAGCCATTTGGCGCTATCGTGATTTATTGAGAATGTTCATTTATCGCGATTTTGTAACTTACTATAGGCAGACAATTCTTGGCCCACTTTGGTTCTTTATTCAGCCTATTTTCACAGCCTTGATTAATTTCTTTGTGTTTGGAAGCCTTGCTGGCTTGGGGCCACAGGGGACACCAGGATTTCTTTTCTATTTGTCAGGCCCAATTTTATGGCAATATTTTCAGGATACATTTACAAAAACAGCCTCAACATTTGTCGAAAACCAAGCCATTTTTGGTAAGGTTTATTTCCCTAGGTTAATAATGCCATTAACCGTTTTAATATCAGGGTTGCTAAAATTTGGAGTTCAATTAATGCTCTTGCTATTAGCAATTCTTTATTATTATTTTGTTTCTGGAAATTGGAGTATGCGATGGGAAATAGTATTTTTTCCGCTCCTTTTATTAATTATAATGATTTTTGCCATGGGATTTGGTTTGCTCGTTTCATCTCTTACAACAAAGTATCGCGATTTAAAATTTCTTATTGATTTTGCCATCCCTCTGATGAAATATATTACCCCAGGAATTGCCACATCATATGTTTTGTTTATTGAAAAATTGCCCTCGAATTTAATTCCTTTTGCGAAATACAACCCAATCGGTTATTTGATTGATTCCTTCAATTATATGTTTGTAGGAGCAGGTAGTTTTGATTGGTTAACTATTGGCTACTCTGCTATTTGCGCAATTGCATTCTTGATTTTAGGAATATTAATTTTTAATCAGGTAGAAAAGAATTTTATGGATACTGTTTAATAAAACAGTACAAAGATTATTGAATGACAATTGAAAATTTATTACTAAAACCCAAACGATAAATTCCTATTTTAAACATTTAAATTCCTTTAATGAAAGTAATAAAAGTAGAAAATATATCTAAGACTTATGACCTAGGACTTGTGGGCACAGGGACTTTATCCAAAGACCTAAACCGAACAATTGCCAAAATGAGAGGAAAGCCAGATCCTTATGCCACCTTAGCAGAATTGAATGATCGCACTCAAAAAAGTGATAGCGGCACAGTGTACGCATTGAAAGACATTGATTTTAGCGTAGAACAAGGCGAGGTACTTGGTATTATAGGGAAAAATGGAGCGGGAAAGAGTACCTTATTAAAAATTTTATCTCAAATTACATCTCCAAGTTCAGGAAGTATAAAAATAAAAGGTCGTGTAGCTTCACTTCTTGAGGTGGGAACAGGAATGCATCCCGAAATGACAGCTAGACAAAACATCTATTTGAATGGATCAATAATGGGCATGCGCCGAAATGAAATAACACGTAAACTTGATGAAATCATAGATTTTGCTGGTATTGCGAAATACGTTGATACACCTATCAAACGGTTTAGTTCGGGGATGCAAGTAAGACTAGGTTTTGCTGTGGCAGCTTTTCTAGAGCCAGAAATCTTAATAGTAGATGAGGTTTTAGCCGTAGGAGATGCCGAGTTTCAGAAAAAGGCGGTTGGAAAAATGAAAGATGTATCAACATCTGAAGGAAGAACTGTACTCTTTGTGAGTCATAATATGGCAGCTGTTAAAAGTTTGTGTACTAATGGAATTTTAATTGAAAACGGAAGAATAGTTTTTAAAAATGACATAAATAGTTGTGTTTCAAATTATTTATTGAATAAGAATCATTTAGTAAAGTTAAGTGAGAATGATTTTTCATTTTTAAATATTAGAATTATAGAAGTTGGAATGAGAAAATCAGATATAAACTTTAATGACCAATTTTTTGAACATGATGAAATTGAAATTTATTCTGAGGTATTTATAGAAGATATTAAAAGTGACTATCATCATCTCACGTATCAAATATTTGATGAAAATGGCGTTGGATTGCTTACAATATCAAATTATGTGCATCATAAATTGAATCTTAAGTCGGGTTTAAATAAAATATCGTGTTTTTTTAACAGGAATTTTTTTTCCGAAGGAACTTATTTCATAAATTTTTATTACGATATAAACCACAAGGCTGTTTTTTCAAAAAAAGATCTGTTTGTATTCAAAATTAATAGTGGTAAAAAAGAACTTGGAGAATATACTGGTGTAAGCGCAACATATATTAATCCGTTGGTTGAATGGAAAATTGATTAAATTATTTTAAAATGAAGAAAAATTACGAATGTGTTATCATTGGTATAGGTAGGGTTGGGTTACCCCTTGGGCTATCTATGGCATCAAAAGGAATTTCCGTTGTTGGTCTTGACCTTAATGAAGAGTTGATTGTAAATGTGAATAATAAAATTTTCCCTTTCAAGGAAGAAGGTTACGAAGAGCTTATTAAAAAAGTAGATTTTGATGCTACATCGGATTATTCGGTAATTGAACATTGTGAAAGAATTATCATAACAGTTGGTACACCATTAATGGGTCATATTGAAACTGATTTGAGTTATATTATTCAAGTTCTTGAAAAAATAAGTAGTCACTTGAAAACCGGGCATCATATCATGTTACGAAGTACCATAGCCCCAAATACAACAAAGTTTGTTAAAGACTATATTGAACAAAAATTTAATTGGCAAGCCGGTACAGATTTCTACATAAGTTATTGCCCTGAAAGAATGGCTGAGGGGAAAAGTTTAATAGAACTTGATACGCTCCCTCAAATTATTGGAAATGAAGATGAAGAAAGTCGCATTAGAGCTGTTAATTTTTTTAATAGGTTTGTACCCGAAATAATAGAAACAGACTTTAATTCAGCCGAATTGGTTAAATTGTTCAACAATATTTCAAGATACATATATTTTTCTACTGCAAATCAATTTGCCATTATATCAGAACAGTATGGAGTGGATGTACATAATATCATTCACATGTCTAACTATAAGTATCCGAGAGGTGTAATTCCAAAACCTGGATTTACTGCTGGCACTTGTCTTAGAAAAGATTTCGGAATGATAAACGAAAACATTCCATTTACTGATTTATTGCTAAGTGCATGGAAAGTAAATGAGTTCATGCCTAAGTTTTTAGTTGATGGGATTTCAAAAAGAATTGAAATTAAAGGCAAAAAAATTGCAGTATTAGGCTATACATTTAAGCAAGATGTGGATGATACAAGAGACAGTCTCGTTCCAAAATTAATGAGGTATTTGAGAAGAGAAAACCCTAAGGAAATAATGGTAAATGAACCTAATTTAGGTGAAATAATTGAGTCTGATCTAAAAAATCATAGTTTATCAGATTGCCTGCATAATGCAGATGTTGTTATACTAGCAATTAATCATGCAGAATTCGTTGAAAATTACAAGGAAATATTCGATTCTGCAAAAGCAGGGGCTATATTTGCTGATCTTTGGAATCTTGGGAAAAATAAAGGAACATTTTACACAAAATAAATATGAAAAGAATTTTAGTTACAGGTGGCGCGGGATTTGTCGCTTATTACATTGCCAAACAGCTTATTGAGGATGGTAATGAAGTCACGATAATTGATAATTTCACAAGGAATCAACCGGATAAAGATTTTCAAGAATTGATAAAGAAAGAAAATGTCACGTTTATCAACGCTGATATGACAGATAAATCATTCGCAAATTCTCTGAATGGTTTTTACGACGAAATATATCATTTGGCCGCAATTAATGGAACAAAGTATTTTTATTCAAAACCATATGAAGTACTCCGCGTTAATATCTTAGCATTGATGAACTTGTTGGAATGGGTTACGGAACAGAATACCGGAAAATTTGTTTTTACATCATCTTCCGAAGCTTATGCGGGAACTATTAGTTCTTTCGGAAAAGAAAATGATTTTGTTCCAACTGAAGAGACTATTCCACTTTCAATTGATGATGTTTTTAATGAACGTTTTTCCTATGGAGGGAGTAAGTTAATTGGAGAGCTTTTGACAATCAATTATTTCAAAAAAATAAAGGTTCCATTTTCTATTATTCGTTATCATAACATATACGGACCTCGAATGGGATTTGAACATGTAATTCCAGAATTTTGTAAAAGAATTTACAACCAAGAAAACCCGTTTACTGTATTCGGAGGAGATGAAACACGCGCATTTTGTTACATTGATGATGCTGTTGAAGCGTCTATTTTAGTAATGAGAAAAGAAGAATGTAACGGACAAGTTATTCATGTTGGGAATAGCACGGAAGAAATAACAATCGTTGAATTGGCTGAAAAAATGTTGCAGTTATCCTCATCTGAAGCATCAATTCAAATTGAAAAAGGTCCAGCAGGTAGCGTGAAACGTAGATGCCCCAATACAGGTAAGTTGAAACGGCTTACGGGTTTTGAAGCACAAGTCCATTTATTAGATGGATTAAAAATTTCTATCGAATGGTATATGTCAGCATACAAAGCAAAAGAAAATGAGTAGAAGAAAATCATGTATTGTTTGTAATTCGGTTAACCTTAATCAAATTTTAGATTTTGGATTACAGCCTTTTGCCGATACTTTTGTCCCAAAAGATTTATTAGCTGAAACAGAACCAATTTTCCCTCTTAAATTGGATTTGTGTCAAGAATGTGGCCATATTCAAACACAAATCGCTACAAATCCAGAAGATAGGTACGCTAAATATGAGTACTCTTTTATTTCTTCCAGTTCTGCTGTAGCTCGATCTCACTGGCAACAATATGCAATTGACATAACTAAATTTAAATCACCACAAAATGATGCATTTGTATTAGAAATTGGGTCAAATGATGGATATTTGGGAGAATGCTTATTATCACATAATTATAAGTATTTGGGAATTGACGCATCACCTGTAATGGTTAAATTAGCTAATGACAAGGGTATTCAAAGTTGGCATGGGTTATTTAATAGGCAATTAGTCGATCGGATTATAAACGACTTTAATAAGGCTGATGTCATTGTTGCCAATAATGTTTTTAATCATATTGATAACCTTGAAGATTTTATGATTTCAATATCTGAAGTTTTAAAAGAAGATGGCTATTTCATGTTTGAGGTACCATATTGGCTTAAAGAATTTGAACAGATGAATTTTGGCAAGGTATATCATGAACATGTAAGCTATTTCACAATCCATTCTGTGAAAAGGTTGTTAGCGAGATACAATTTCGTTATTAACGATATCGAATTGAATGATTATCATGGCGGAACAATGAGAGTGGTTGTATGTAGAGAAAATGAATGTACTGAAAAAATTGCGCAGTTTGAATTGAAAGAGAAAAATAGTAACGTATTTAATAAATTAGCCTATTTCGAAATTTACCAAGAATTGCTTAAAAGGAGACTTAAGACTCAAGAAACATTGACAACGTATAAATTGGACGGAATACCTATTATTGGAATAGGTGCAGCGGCGAAGGGGAATTCTTTTTTAAACTTCCATAATCTTGATTACAAAATGATTGACTGCATCACAGATGTTTCCTTGAGCAAGATTGGTAAATATACCCCAATGTCTCGAATTCCAATCAAAAGCGATGATGAATTTGAGAATTATAGCGATGTTGTTGGACTTATTTTGACAGAGAATTTATCAGAAAAAATCAAAGAAATTTTACTCAGTAAAAATCCTAAAATTAAATTTATTAATACGATTCAAGAATGACAGTTATACCATTAGAAATTAATTTTGAAGACGATAGAGGAATTATCATGGATCTATTATCGAAACAAGACATGAATGCTGCAACGCTAATTACGTTTAAAAAAGGGGCAATCAGAGGCAATCATTTTCATAAACATACCATTCAATACAACTTTATAATTAAAGGTTCTTTGAAATATGTATATCAGACCGGAGATGGACCAATCGGCGAGGTACTTTTAACTACAGATAATTCGTGTAGATTAAACTTTTCCGAGGCCTGGGAAAAGCACGCAATGATTGCACTTGAAGATACTGAAATGCTTGTTTTTACTATGGGCCCAAGGGGAGGTAATGACTATGAGACAGACACTTATCGTCTTGACGTGCCGTTAATTTAATAAGGTAAAACCTATGTTAAAGTTAGGCTGGATAGGGTGTGGTCAACATTCCAAGAGAGATCTCTTAGTTGAGGTTTCTAATCTGAAATCAATTGAAAAAACAGCAATTTGTGACCTTAATTTAGAATTAGTACAGGAATGTTCTGAGCGCTTTGGTTTTGAAAATTATTACACAGATTACAAGGCAATGTTCGAAATTGAAGGGTTACATGCCGTAATTATTGTTGGTCCACCTCAACTACATGAAGAAGTAGCTTTTTATGCGCTACAAAAGGGGCTTCATGTCTTTTGCGAAAAACCAGTCACCCTTTCTACATCCCAATTAAAAATCCTTAGCGAATTAGCATTAGAAAATAGCTGTGTTACTCAGGTAGGTCATTTCTTGCGCTATAGCCCTGCAATTATGGAGCTTTGTAAAAATTTACGAAACAATTCCATTGGTAATCCAACATCATTTACGGCTACCTATCATACCTTCGGTCCTTGGGAAATAAGAAATGAGTGGGGATGCCAATCGCTTATTGAAACTTATATGGTTGTTCAAGGAATCCATTTAATTGATTTGGTCGAGCATGTGTTGGGTCCAATAAAATCAATTAAATCCTCCTATTCAATTTCCGAAACCAATAGAATTTCACTTTCGTGCATTGTTGAACTAACTTCAGGAATAATTGGAACATTACAAATGTCATCATCGGCACCTAGTTGGAGTACAACTTTTAATATTCTCACTGATAAACAACTTGATGTTTCTACTGAGAACGGAACTAAGTATATAATAAAAAAAGGTCCTGATAACGAAATTAAAACAACCCAAAATATTTTTGCTGACTTTGAAGGTGGTTATGGTTCAAACCATCCGACTGGATATTTGGTACAAATCCAATCCTTTATTAATGCAATAATTAATGAGCAGCCAACATTTCCTAATTTTCAACAAGCCTATAGAACCGCATGCTGGATAGAGCAGATTATACAAGAAAAATAGTTTGAAAAAACACATTTTACTTTATGACTCAATTGAATTTGGTCATCATAAAAATTTCATAGTTTTTTATGCAAAAAACTTGGTTTCATTGAACTGCTCCGTTTCAATAATTTTTCCAAATGCCGACCGATTATTACATGAATTTGATGATTCTGAAAGAGCGCATATAAAGTTCATTAATTACGAAAAAAGTAATTTTGGAAAATCATTGCGTTTTAAAATTTGGCGAAATTGGCAAGAGCTTAAAACCAACTTTAGGAATGTTCCGCAAAAAGTAGATCTTATGTTTATCATGTGGTTTGACGATTTCAAGTTCCATGCTGATCATCCGATTCTATTAAAAGTTTTTCTACGTTATTTTAATTGGACTTTTAAATGCCCTTGGTTTGGAATTAATGTGCATCAAGTACATTTTCGTAAAAACACAAAAGATCATGAAATATGGTGTAAAGAATTGATAACTCATCAAAAGTATTGTAAAGGAGTTGGCATATTCGATGAGGGGATTTTAAATAGCTATCAAAATTGTATTTCTAGACCAGTATATTTATTCCCTGATGTAACGAATATCGAACAAGGAAATTCATTGGTCCAAAAACAAGGAAAGAAAATTGTTTTACCGGGAGTTGGGGCTCGGCGAAAAGGAATTTTAAAGTTTGTGCGAACTGCTCAATTAAGCTTGAATGTTGATTGGCAATTTGTTATTCTCGGTAAAATTAATTGGAATGATTTTTCAGAATTAGAGCAAGCCGAAATTAATCAAGCGTTAAATTCCGATAGGGTTCATTGTACGGGATATATTGAAAGGGAAGAAATAATGAATGAATATATCGAACAATCTGATCTTGTTTTCGCAGCATACGAGGATTTTCCGCACAGCAGTAACATTTTGACAAAAGCTGCTGCATTCAAGAAATTTATTCTTGTAAATGATGGATTTTTAATGGCGGAAAGGGTTAGGAATTATCAATTAGGAACTGTAATTCAACAAAATTCCGATCTTGTTCTAAATTCTATGCTCTCAAAGACTCAAGAGTTAAATCCTAGATTTGAAGAATATCTACAATTACAATCAACTGCTCAGTTAAAAAGAGTACTTGAGAATATAGTAAAATGAAACCGATTTTCAGCATTATTCTCCCCACTTATAATCGGGGATACATTTTAGATAGAACGATTCAAAGTGTTATTAATCAAACTTTTAAAAACTGGGAACTAATCATTGTGGATGATGGCTCTACTGATAATACGAGAGATTCAATAAATGACTTTCTCATTCAGGATAATCGAATTAACTATTTTTACCAAGAAAATGCTGAAAGGTCTGCCGCAAGGAATAATGGTATATCAAAGGCCAATGGAAAGTTCATTTGTTTCTTAGACAGTGACGATCAATATGACGAATATCATTTACAAAGTTTATTTGAAGCAATAAATTCATCCGGAGAAGATCTGTATATCTTTATCACAGGATCTAAAATTGTTAATACCAGTGGATGTTTACTTGCTGTTTCTACTGTTCTACCAAGTGAAAATGATGCGGAATCCATATTACTAAATACAATCACTCCGGGTCAAATGTGTATTCCTCTCCCCCTGAGTAGTAAGCATTTATTTAATGAAAACATTAGAATTAGTGAAGATACAGAATTACTTTTTCGGCTTATTTCAGATGCTCCACTTCGTGTATTGAACCAAACGACATTATTGTATGTTCATCATGAAGACAATTCAGTGAATCCTTTTCGTTATAATGCTTACCTTGAACGGAAAAAAACCTTAAAATTCATTTTTGGGCAACCAATAGGAAAAGGGGTTTCGGCAAGTTTAAAGAGAAAAGTATTAAGTGATTGTTATTTTGGAATTGCAAAATTCCATTCGGCCAATAACCATGTTTGGATGGTGAGATGGAATATGCTAAAAGCCTTGATTCTATTTCCTAAAACTCGTTGGAAAGAGAAATTATATTTGATTTTACACCCTCAAAAAGCTATTCAATAAGTTGTTATTTAACTCTTTACATTTTGCTTTTTTTCTTCCTGTAGTATTTTTCTTATATTGGTTTTTAACCAAGAAAAATCTTAAAGCACAGAATCTTCTTCTCTTGGTATCGAGTTATTATTTTTATGCTTGTTGGGACTGGCGATTTTTGTTTTTATTATTATTCTCCACATTTCTTGATTATATAACTGGCTTGAAAATAGCAAATTCTACAAATCAACTTCACCGGAAATTTTGGTTTTGGTTGAGCATAGGAGTCAATTTGGGCTTTTTAGGCATATTCAAATACTTTGATTTCTTTGCTGCCTCTTTGGCATCTGCTTTTGCTTCAATTCACATACACTTAGATCCCTGGACCTTGGGGTTAATTCTCCCAGTTGGGATTTCATTTTATACATTCCATGGTTTATCTTATGTAATTGATATTTATCATAACAAAATTAAAGCAGAGCATAATTTTGTTGATTATTCACTTTTCGTGAGTTTTTTCCCACTTTTAGTTGCTGGACCAATAGAGCGTGCCACTCATTTATTACCACAGATTAAGAAAACTAGAAATTTTGATTATTCACAGGCGGTAGATGGCTTAAGGCAAATACTTTGGGGGTTATTTAAGAAGGTAGTTATTGCCGATAATTGTGCGGAGGTGGCAAATCAGATTTTTAATCATTCGTCAGATTATAACGGTATGACACTGGTATTAGGTGCGGTAATGTTTTCTATTCAAATCTATGGAGATTTTTCAGGCTATTCTGATATTGCATTAGGGACTGCACGATTGTTTGGAATTGAATTATTGAAGAATTTTGCATTTCCATATTTTTCAAGAGATATAGCAGAATTTTGGAGACGATGGCATATTTCTCTTTCCTCCTGGTTTAGAGATTATCTCTATATTCCATTGGGAGGCAGTAAAGTTGGCGTTTGGAAAAAAGTCAGAAACACGTTCATTATTTTCGTTGTTAGTGGTTTTTGGCACGGTGCAAATTGGACCTTTATAATTTGGGGTTTTTTAAACGCATTATTTATTCTACCTTCAATTCTTAGCAATACGAACCGAACAAATATGCAAATAGTAGCATGTGAAAAAACATTTCCAAATTTTAAAGAAGTTGCTTCAATAGTATTAACATTTCTTCTTGCCACTTTCGCTTGGATATTTTTCAGAGCAGAGAGTGTTGTGCACGCATTTCAAATCATTCAAACTATTTTTTCTTTGTCCATAATTAATGCACCTGAAATTTTACCAAAAGCAACATTACTTTTGGTTATTGCGTTTTTTATCGTTGAATGGTTCGGAAGAATGGGGAATTATGCACTACAATTTATTTTTAGTGGAAAACCATTTTTGTGGCGATGGTCCATATACATTGCCTTAATTGCATGTGTGTTTTTCTTCACTGGCAAGGAACAAGCCTTTATATATTTTCAATTTTAATGAAGCAGTTCCTCACTCGTTTATCGCTTTTTTCGCTTTGCGTGCTAGGTCTTTTAATGATATTAATTGCAACATCAAGTTGGTTGGCCATTAAAAATAATGATTTCAAAATCAAGAAAAATACAACGTATGTACTTCTTGGCCATTCACATGCAAAATGTGCTTATAATGATAGCATAATTTTAAATTTTGAAAATTTTTCTCAATCCGGTGAATCCTATTTTTATACACTTCCAAAGATCAAAGAAATCATTCGGTCTAATCCACAGGTCAAAACGATATTTCTTGAATTCACCAACAATCAATTGACCAAAAAAGTAGAGGAATGGATAGCAGGCAAGAAATACCTCGGTTATTATTATGCCACGTATTTTCCATACATCGAATCTAAAAGTCATCTTTTTGTTATTAAAAGTCAACCATTGGTATATGCCAGAAATTTACCTATTGTATGTAAAGATTTACTCAAAAAAAGTATTTCGAAACATCAATATCCTTATGAGTTTGGCGGTTTCAAACCCTTACAGGGCAATCTTGATTCATATAAGACAAATAAAGCGCAATTTAGAAACGAAGATTTTGTAGAAATTAAAAGAGGTGTCTCGAAAATCCAACTACAATATTTACAAGAAATCATTGCTTTTTTAAAGGATAAAAAAATTGAATTAATTTTAATTAGATCGCCGCAACATAAAAGTTACCAAGGTTTCGCCAATGAAGAAGACTTTAACAACCTAGTTAAAAATGAATTAGTTTCAGTGAAGTTTCTTGATTTGGTTAAATTCCCCTTATCAGATGATGACTTTAGAGATCCAGAACACTTAAATAATCAAGGTGCTGATAAACTATCTAGGTGGTTTAATACCTTTCTAAACGAAGATTTTTCAATGGTTTTTCATAACCAAAAGCATGTAAGTTATCAGTATATTAATGAAAGTAAAATAACCAAAAAATGATTGGCAAATTTATTTACGCATCGTATTCATCCAAAAACAAAATTGAAGCTTGCCAACAAATTATTCGTGACAGTGAATGGGGTTCAATTGAGGATTACATAAAACTGAATTCTAACTTTTTAGATGTTGGATGTGGAGCAGGATATGCCATGCTTAAAGCGCGCAAGGAACGTAAATGTATTGTAAGAGGAATTGATCCAAATCCTGGAGCCCACGGTGTAGGTCGATTTATAAAAGAATTAGTAGACGCACCGGAAATTAAGCAAGGATTTGCGGAAGATTTACCATTTGAAGACCAGATGTTTGATGTAGTATATTCTTCACATGTTTTAGAGCATGTAAACGATGAACAAAAGTCACTACAAGAAATGAAGCGTGTGTTGAAAAATGACGGTGTATTTATCATTGGAATGCCAACAGCCGCAATGGCTTGGATAAATTTGTTTTCATCGATAGTTTTTACAACACATGTTAAGATCTATGAATTCATTAGAGGTATTTTTTCAAAAGGGAGTTTTAACAGATTTAAAAGTATTTACAGAATATCTTCACATAGTTTCCCGATAGCGAATTCGATCTGGTACGATATCAAACACTACCGAGTAGATAATTGGCAACGCGCTGTTGAACAAGAATTTAAAGTTGAAAAAGTGATTTTGCCTTGTCTTTATCCCTATCCGGATTATCCACAATTTTTTAAACTCAGAAAATCAACCAGATACAGCAGCAGTGTTTTCTTCATTTGCTCAAAGAAATAACTATTTATTCAGAACACTGACGAAGTGCAAACCACTTAGCTAAATTGAAAATCCTCCATATCATACCGACATTATCAAAAGGAGGGGCAGAGCGCCTTGTAATTGATATTATTCAGAATTTAAACAAAAAAGATAACATTGAGATTCGACTTGTTATTTTTAGAGATGAAATTAAATACGATATCTCAGAAATCAGGGAATTGATTTCAATTTTACATTGTTCCGTAACACTATCTTTAATAAGAAAATGGCAAGTTAATATATCTCTTCTACAAAACTATATGGATGACTTCCAACCGGATGTAATACATACACATTTATTTGAAGCTGAATTGGTAAGTCGTTTTTGTAATTACCCAAAAGCTATTTGGTACAGTCACGTCCATGATAATATGACACAACTAAATAATTGGAATTGGTTATCAATTACAAAAACCAAGATTACCAATTGGTACGAGAAACAAACCTTATTCAAACAGTACAAAAAAAATGGAGGGACACATTTCATTGCTATCTCAAGGCATACTGAATCTTATATTAAATCAGTTCAATCCAACTATCCAGTAACGTTATTGCACAACGCTATCGATGTCAAACGCTTTGAACGAACGGCTAATTTTCAGAAAAGATTTGAAGATGATGGACTGGACACTTTAGAATTCAACCATTCAGTGAATAATCCAAGCCATCACGAAATAACCAATAATTCCCTTAAAAGCGAGTCGATCCTAATTGAGAACCAACGATTAATTATAACCCTTATAAACATCGGCTCTTTCGTCTCAAAAAAAAATCAAACTTTTCTTCTAGATATCCTCTTAGAACTAAACAAAAAGGGAATTCATACCTCTTGCTTTTTTCTAGGTGATGGACCTCTTAAACCAGAAGCGGAAAAGCGAGCTGTTGAGTTAGGTATTATAAATCAATGCCAATTTTTAGGAAATGTAAATAAGGTGGAAGAGTACTTATGGCAATCCGATGTTTATGTCCACACAGCAACCTATGAACCATTAGGATTAGTATTAATTGAAGCAATGGCTGCAGGACTTCCAGTTGTGACTTTAGACGGTGGAGGAAATCGAGATTTAATGATTCAGGGAAGAAATGGATATCTAATTGAAAAACAAAATTCTGAATTATTTGCGGATCGAATATTGGAAGTTTATAAAAATAAAGAAATGAGTGACTTCAACGAGGAGTATGCAAGGCAATTTGACATAGATTCTTATTGCGAAAAATTATATAAAATAAAACCAGTAAATTAATCTATGAAAACCGTTTTTCTTCTTTGTGATTATTATCCATTTGGTCAGGGTGAGCTTTTTTTGGATAACGAGGTTGAAATATTGAGTAAGAACTTCGAGTCAATTCACGTTTATTCGAGATCAGAAATCCAAGGCATCATTCGCCAAGATATTGAAAATGTGCAAATCACTTGTTTTTCAAAACGTGATAAATATAAAAATAGTTTGGATGCCCTATTTTCCCTTACTAAATTGGCAATATGGAAAGAATTGATGACTATAGGTAAAACTTTTGGTCATGCAGCTTCAATGCTTCATTTTAAAATCATTTTGAAGGATTATATAAAGGCAAAACAAATCTATTTTGATTTGTTGACGCTTATTGAAAAGGAAAAAATTGACTTATCAAAAACCATTTTTTATTCATATTGGAATAATAGTTTAGCTTTGTCTTTAGTAATGCTTAAAACTAAATTTCCTAAAATAATTTGCGTCTCTCGTTCCCATGGTTGGGATATTGATTATTTAAGACATACTCCTCCATATCTTCCTTTTAAGGGATTATTGTTGGATAAATTAAACATGACTTACACTGTTTCAAATCAATCAAAAAACTTATTAAATAATCTTTTTAAAAATAAATATGAGAATAAGATCTCTCTTGAAAGATTAGGCAGTCTCAATAAGCGAAAACCTATATTAAATAAAGAAAATTCTAAAATAATAATCTGCAGTTGTAGTGTTTTATATCCCTTGAAAAGGGTTCATTTAATCGTTGACATAATAAGGAACTTAAAAATAACCAACGACATTGAGTGGATCCATTTTGGAGACGGCGAATTAAAAGAATACATACTTGATTATGCGAAAACAGAAATTCCATATGTTAAAATGAGTATTACAGGAATGATTCCGAATATAGAAATAATTGACTTTTACAATAAAAATTATGTTGATTTTTTCATAAATGTTAGTGAAAATGAAGGGATTCCTGTAAGTATAATGGAAGCTCAATCTGCTGGGATTCCCGTTATAGCTACAAACATAGGAGGCTCATCAGAAATTGTAAACAGCGTCAATGGATTTTTAATAGAAAAAGATTTTGAAATAGAAGAAGTAGTTTTAATTATCCAAAACTATTTGAGCAGTTCGGAATCTGAAAAACAGAAAAAACGCTTAGCCGCCTACGAAAATTGGAAAAATAATTTCAATGCTGAAATAAATTACTCGAATTTTATAAATAACATGAAAGATTTAAATATCTCATGATTCTAAACTTAAAAACAAAACAATTTGGAGATAAAATACTTCAATTTGTAAAGACTTCTTCGCGTCCTTTTTTTACAAATTCTATTCTGACTTGGCAATATTCGAATGAACAAAGTGATTTATTGTTTATAGAACAAGAAGATACGATTAAAGGCACACAGGGAATGATTTTTCATGAATTGTATGATTGGAGAAAATTAAAACCCTACAAAAGTTTTAAAAGTGAAACCACTTTTGTTTCTGATGAACTAAGAGGGACTGGTGCGTTCGAGAATTTATATCAAAGTGCCGTTGACTATGCCAGAAATCAAGAAGCAATTTTTATTTGGGGATTTACAGCACTATCAAAAGTTTGGAGAAACAAGCTGAATTTTAACGTGAATGAAAAAATCATTTATGAGGCTTATTTGGATATAAAAATTAAGTCAGGTCGAAATTCATTAACCCTGTTTAAGTCAATTTTCACTAGTTTAAAAGTTAAAATAAGGATATTATCTTTCAAAAAAAGAAATAATCTAACGTTTTGTGAACATAGTAATTTGGTAAAAGATTTACCAATTCTACAAAAAAATATTTCGTCTCGAAATAAATTTATCGAACTCAATTTAACAGAAGAATTTTGCGAATGGCGAATGGAAAAAAATCCATTACTAAAATACACGCTAGTTTCATTTAGCGGAGACAATGATCAAATTCAAGGTTATGTGATCTTTAATTTATTAGATAAAACACTAAGAATAAGTGATTATAATTCAGTTTCTAGTATTGATTCGCCTGATGTTTTAAATGAATTGGTAAAAATCGCCAATAAATATGGTTGCAATCAATTATCTTTTTTTGCTAACTCAAACAATTCAATAAATAATTCACTCTTTTCAGCTTTTCAAAATTTTGGTGGATCTCTTAAAATGAATAAGAATATGAATTTTGTACTCAAGTCATTTTCAAACGACATGGATTATGGAATTAAAGAATTTAGCAATTGGCGGATAAATGGTTTATGGACTGAAGGATTTACTTTTTAAAAAATGCAATCATTCATTATATTTATAATTGAACAAGTTTTAAGGGAATCAACAACTCCTATTATAGAAAATGATAAAATAATCCTTGAAATAAATGGAAAATCTTATGTTGAAACTATATTTGATGGGGACTCTCAATTTTCAGAAGTAGAAATAGCATTTTTGAAAACTTTAGTCGATTGTATTGAAAAAGGCGATGAAATAGATGTGAATGTAATACATAATGCTCCAATATTTAAATTGTGGTACTTGTTGACACATGAGAAATACTTAGTGAAAAATATAAAATTAGATAAGTACGACAGAGTTGGATTTAATAATGTTACCGAACCTTTTAAGAAAATTCTGATATTACCTATTGCAGATATTCTTTCAGAGTTAATTAGAAGATACTTTAATATTTTTTCAAAATCAGAAACTAAAGTCTATTTAACTTGTGACTATGACCATTTAAATATTTGGGATGTTTGGGGACTAAAACAATTTATCAGAGAAGTTTTGGTAAGTTTAAAAACTGGGCTTTTTCGAAAAAGTATATATACTTTTTATTCATTTTTTCTTTCAAGATTTTTCCTGCGATTTAACCGTTATTTAAATGCAGAGGCATTCATTTTAAATAATAAAGCTGAAAATATTGCTTTTTTCATTCCAGAAAATATAAACACTAGTTATGACGGATTTATCAATTATTCTAATAAACCTGTCCAAGCATTTATTAGCTATTTAAATCAAAATAATGTGCAGATTGGGTTACACACAAGTTTTGATACAATGGTTGCTTCTAATTCAATTTATGCTCAAGCTGATAAAATGAAACTCTTGTTTCAAACGAAACCTAAGTACAACAGGCATCACTATCTTCGGTTCAAATTCCCAGACTATCTCGAAGTTCTAGAAAAAGTTCAAATAAAAAAAGATTTTTCGTTATACTTTCCAGAAAGTTTGGCTTTTAGATGTGGAATGTCTAGTCCTTTTTATGTTTGGGATTTTCAAAGAGATAAACCATTCGAGATAGAGTTAATTCCAACAACTTTAATGGATGGAACATTTTCTGATTATTTAATGACAAATTATCAAGATTCATTAATTTTATGTAAACAAAAATTAGACTTGAGTATGAAATATGGTTCAACAGTCGTATTGCTCTGGCATAATTCCTGTCTGAATAAATATTATCGGCAAAATAATTTTCATCCTCTACTGTATGGACAATTAATAGATTATTTAAAGGAAAAAAATCTTTTACATTGAAAAAAATCCTTATCCTAGCTTACGACTTCCCACCGTACATTTCCGTTGGGGCATTACGTCCCAACGCTTGGTTTAAATATTTTAGTGAGTTCGGCTTCCACCCGATTGTAGTAACACGTCAGTGGGATAATAAATACGGTGATTACAGAGATTATATAGCTCCTTCAACATCAAATAAACCATTGATTGAGGATTATGATAATGGAACTATAATTCGAGCCCCGTATATTCCAAATTGGGCCAATCGATTAATCTTAAATAAAGGGGAAAAGAAATGGAGATTTGAAAGGAAAGCATATTCTGCTTCGATTGAGTATGGACAATATTTTTTTCCAATAGGCCCAAAACGACCGATTTACCAATCGGCCAAAGAGTTTTTAAAACAGCATAAGGTAGACGTGATTTTGGCTACCGGAGACCCTTTCATTTTGTTCCATTATGCAAACGAGTTAAGTAAAGAATTTAACGTTCCATGGATAGCTGATTACCGCGACCCATGGACATTGAATAGCGATGAAAAAAAGACTTGGATCGAAAAGAAAATTCAAGGTTATTTGGAACGAAACATAGTTTCCAATGCCTCTTCAATATCCACAGTTTCTGACTTTGTTCGATTCAAAATAGAACAAGTTGTTAAATCGAAGCAACAATCTTTTATTATCCTACCGAATGGCTATGATGACAAAGCAATCGCAAAAGTTCAAAATATAAAACAATCAAGATCAGAACTGACAATTTCATTAGTTGGTAGTCTCTACGAATGGCATCCTTTTGAACACTTTTTAGAATCTTGTGCGACATTTCTAAAGGAGAATAAGCATAAAATTAAATTCAAATTTTATGGAACGAATCGATCCAAAGATATTGAATACTTGGTTCAACATAAATTTCCGATATTAAAGAATCATGTTGAGGTAATCGGTAAAATGCCGAATCAGAAACTATTAGAGGAATTAGCCAAAGACAATGTAATGTTACTTTTCAACTATTATTCCTACATGGGGACCAAAATTTTCGATTATTTAGGCATCAAAAGGAAAATACTTTTGTGTTTTACAGAGGATAGCGAGGCACTCAAACTCAAGGAAAAGTATTATAAGGTGAATGAAAACGCTAATTTTTCTGGTTCTTTACAAGCTGATTTAATTCGGGAAACAACATCGGGAATAAGTATAAAAGATTCAACGGAATTAATTACTATTTTAAAGGAGCTCCTTCAAGAATTCACATTAACAAATGAAATTAAATGTGCCGCCATCAATATAGAAAACCATTCCCGAAGGAATTATGTCAAGGCATTGGCTGAATTTATAAAGAAAAATTAGCAAATGATGAAGATTTAAACTCTTCTCTCGCTGGTAACAAACTCAGCTTATCTGGCTTCAATTATGGAAAAATACAATTACCAATCTCGATAAATTATTTCTTGAGAATTAATTCTGGTAGTAACTAGTTATTTTTTTCCATTTCTCACTACTTCCCACAACATCAACTCATTATTCCTGTATTTAAGAGAAAACTTATTTTCTTTTAAGGTTCGTTTTGCCAATAATTCATTAGCTTTTGAATTTCTACTTAAGATAAAAGAAACACCATTTTTATTTATAAAATCATAGAATAAATCATCCTTGGGTATGCTAGGATTATTCAACCATTCTTGCTCGATCAGTCCAATATTCATTAGTGTTAATTTTACTAACTGTTCATTTGATAAAATGAAATAATTAGAAAAGTCTATGGGGTAATCTAAGTTCTTGTTATAAAATAAAAACATGCCAATCTGATTATATTTATAATATTTATTATCGGTCAAACTAGTATCAATAACAGCCCATTTTTTTGGGCTGTTTTCATTTTCTAGCAAAGCTTGAATTGTTTTTTCGCCCTCATTAAATTGGCCATTATATACCGTGTGGGTAACAATATTATAGCTCGCACATAGAAGAAAGAAAATAACTAAAATCTGGCGATACCCCCTAGATAAGAATGTATAAATCAGAAGCGATAGAATTAAAAATATAAAGGGGATGGCATTTAATAATGCTTGAATTGAATTGGACTCATCCGTATATTTTATAAGGTATATAGATGTTAATGATGACGATATAAAAATGAAAAGCGCTATTTTAATAGCGATCCATTTATTTTCTTTAGATTCTATAAATAGAATAAAAATTAAGGGGAGTATGTAAACTAAAATATACGAAAAATTGTATTCAAAAAATAAAATGAATATAGATTTAATGGATAAAACAGAAGCGTTTTTTGGTAATACTGTAAAATCAACCCAAAAGAAAATAACCCAAGCGAAAGAAAAAAAGTAGACCAAGACTACAAAAAGTATCCAGTAATTCTCGCGATTATTCCAATTTCCTGTTTTTATTTCTAGCATTAATTTATGCATTAAAACAACAAAAAGTAGCACTGAGAAAAATAGAAGTGTTGTGCTGTAAGTTACGATTGCCAGCAAGATAAAAGCAGTAAAACTAAGGTAATCCTTTCTCATTAGACAACTAAAAGCCATTGTTATTATAGGTAGAAGGATCAATGTTTTTGTTGAGTAGATGTCAAAACCAGGTATGAATACGAAATGAGAGTAACTTATTTCAAAAAAAGTATTTTGAAAAATGTTTGTCGGGAAGCTAAATCCATAGGTGATAAGTAGAATTACTAAGGATGTTTTGAGTAATGAGTTTTCATAACCTAATTCCTGAATGAATTCCTTTAATGTAAAAAATCCTATTGTTATGAGAATAGGGTATGTAAAAAAACACAAAATCAGAATTGTAGGCTGTTGTAAGAAGTTGGAAAAAAAACCCGTAAACCATAAATCGGTGTAATGGTAGAGAGAAATTGCTTGTTGAGGCGTATAAGATGAAAACAATGCCGAAAAATGTTCTTTTCTAGCTTCAATTATTTTTTGAGAAAGCTCAGCATAAAAATGAAAATCATAATAAATATTGATTTCCTTAGCTGATAATGGTAGCCCAAAGGCAAGAAAAACCAATAAGAATGAACTTGAAAAAACGATTATCAGTTCAATTAAAGTTATTTTAAATTTAGATTGCCCAAAATTTATTTTCCAGGCAAGAACAGCAATTAGCGGCAATGAAATTAATTGTATGGTCTGGAATCCAGAATGGTAAATAGCTGTAATGGATGAAATTAAGATGAAAAAAAATATTGAAAATTTATTAAATCGAGTTAATTCAGTTTGCCAAAGGGAAACAACTGACAACTTACTTTTTATTCCAGAAAGAAAAAAAGGCACACCAAGAAAAATCAAACCTATGACAAAAGTTAGAATCATATAAACTAATATTTCTCAAAAAAATAGTTGATTTCTGCTATAATTCTTGTTAAATCGGGTTCTTCTAGTTCAAAGTAAAACGGTAAACGAACCAGATGATCTGCATAATAATCGCTATTGGGTAAATCAATTAATGGATTGCTAGACATGTAGTAAGTACTTTTATGTAAACTTAAATAGTGGAAAACTGCATGAATACCATTTTGCTTCAAGAAGGACAATAAACTATCTCGTTCGTTAGCTGAATTGCAAACTAAATAAAACATATGCGCATTATTCGTCGAATATTCTGGTATTTTTGATAAATGCAATTTCCCCTGTTCATCCAACGATTTTAATCCCTCATAATACCTATTCCAAATTGCCTTGCGCTTGTTTTGAATTTGCTCCAAATTCTCCAATTGCGCATATAAGAAAGCAGCAATTATCTCAGAAGGCAAAAAGGAACTTCCAATATCCACCCAACCGTATTTATCCACTTCTCCTTTAAAAAATGCTGCTCGATTTGTGCCTTTTTCCCAAATAATTTCGGCTCGTTCTTCAAAACGTTTGTCATTAATGACCAACATACCTCCTTCGCCTGAAATTATGTTTTTGGTTTCATGAAAAGAAAATGCGGCAAAATGTCCAATTGAACCCAAGGCTTTTTGGATTCCATCTGCACCAGTATAAAAACTATCGATTGCCTGAGCAGCATCTTCAATTAGGAATAGATTATTGTTATTGGCAATTTCCATCACTTCATCCATATCACAGGCAACACCGGCATAATGCACCACCACTATGGCTTTCGTTTTTGGTGTAATTAAATCTTTGATTTTTTCTTCATCAATTCCCGGATGATCTTCTCGGCTGTCGCAAAAAACAATTTTTGCGCCTCGTAAAATAAATGCATTTACTGTGCTTACAAACGTATAACTTGGTGCAATTACTTCATCACCAGGTTGGATATCACATAGAATTGCAGCCATCTCAAGCGCATCCGTGCAAGAGGTGGTTAGTAGGCACTTACTAAAACCATATTTTTTTTCAAAAAAAGAATGGCATTTTTGAGTAAATTCTCCATTTCCTGATATTTTACCAGTTTCTACCGCTTTTCTAATGTACTCGGTTTCTTTTCCTGTATAATAGGGTTTATTGAAGGGTATATTACTCATATGGAATAAATTTAGCCTTATCAGGTAATAAAAATTTCATGAATTGAATTTCTTCGTCTGACCCAGCTTTCTTGTATCTTCTATTTGCAACACTAAAATAGCTCAGTTCATCATTAAAGTTAATATCGATCTCATTTTCAACAATTCTTATTAAATCGCCCCCTCGATAAAAAGACTGAAACTGTTTTAAATAATCTGTCATTTTTTGTAATTTCTCTTCAATCGTTACTTCTTCAAATTGAAAACCAACTTTTTCGGAGATACTCTTGGCAGGAGACCCTGCATAAATCTGATTATATTCCATATTACTTGTTATTACCGAACCAACCATTGCCATCGATTTATCCTCAGCAATTATCGGTGAAACAATACAGTGACCGACGAACCAAACGTCATTTCCAATTATTAAAGGTTTTGAATTTAAAAACCTACACCCCTCTAAAGTATCTCCATATTTTATATGACTCCAGAGTTGAGAATGCGCTCCTATCCCACAATTATTTCCAATCGTTGTACTACCAATACTATCAATTATTGAAAATTGTCCAATCCATGCATTATGTCCTATTATACATGGTTCGTATCCGTGAATATTAGTATTATGTTGAATTTTACAATAATCTCCAATTTTAATATAGTTTACAATAATTTGAACATAAGCACCTATATAAACATTGTCACCTATGATTACGGAGTCAGCAAAACCTGAAACCCCTCTAATTTCAGCTGTTGGATGAATAAAGGTATTTTGACCAATTACAAGCTTGTGTGTTTTAATATTCTTCATGATTAAACTGCTTGTCAATTAAATACAACGGCCTATTTTTAGCACTTTCAAAAATCTTGTTTAGGTATAAACCGATTATTCCTAAGATAAAGATAATTAATCCTGATAAAAACCAAATTGAAATGATCAAACTTGTATATCCGGATACTTTTATCTCTCCTTGAATATATAAAGTTAAAACATATAAACTGTAGATCATAGTTGAAAAAGAAATTAAAAAACCTAATTTCACAGTTAATTTTAAAGGTTTATCTGAATAAGCCAAAATAATATCAAGAGCAAGCGAAATTAATTTTCTAAAACTATATGTCGACTTACTGTCTTGTCGCGTTCCGTGATCAACAATTATCTTTGTTGAACTGAATCCAGTCCATCTTACAAGTGGTGAAAAAGCTCTCATTGGCTCTCTCATTTTTTTAACATTATCAATAACTTTTTTTGAATAAACACCAAAAGAAGCAATTGATCCATCATATTTTATCCCTGACAAATAACTAAATGAAATATAGAAAATTTTAGAAATAAATACTTTGACATACGAATCTTTTCTTTTTGCCCGACTGGCATATACAATATCATAGCCCTCCTCAAACTTTGAGTAAAGATTCGGGATTTCCTCTGGTTTGTCTTGAAGGTCACAATCCATAACAACTATCGCTTCTCCTTTAACGCAGTCTAGCCCTGCGGTAATTGCATAATGTTGTCCAAAGTTCCTACTTAAAAGAATTCCTTTAATGCGTTTGTCTTTTTTACATTCTTGAACAATCGTTTCCCATGAATTCAGAGGGCAACCGTCATCTACCAAAATCACCTCAAAATCAAATGTGATTTTTGATGTACTCTCAACAAGACGACGAACTAGTTCAGGAATAATTGTATTTGCTTTGTAAACAGGAATTACAATTGATATTTTTATAGTTTTCGGCAAATTTTAAATTTTAAAAAAATCGTAACGAAAAAAAATTTGATTTAACAAAATACTTAATACTAAGCTAGACATCAAAGTTCGTTTATTTTTTTTAATTTTACTTTAATATCATTGATTCTTTTAATGTTGATGTGCATTAAAAAATCAATCTTTAGTTTTAATACTTGTGATTTTTTTAATGAAGTTTCCGATATTTGATTTGATAAATATTTTTATTTTCCACTATTGTGTTGATAAATCGTTAAAATAACATAAAGCTATGCGGACAATAATCTTTGGACTCTTTTCTCTCTTATGCCAATTTCCTCAATTGCATTGCCAAAATTTTACAGTAATTTTCCCTAAACACAATGAAATTCTATCTGATCGCACTCCTGTTTTGAATTGGAATAGTGTCGATGGTGTTGCCAATTATCAAGTGAGTCTTTCCTTAGATTCTACTTTTAATTTAGGCGTTCAACAATTTTCTTCTTCAACGACCACACTTCAATTTACAAATGATTTAGCTTCAGGTTTTTGGTTTTGGAAGGTGAGCGCTACTTTGAATGGTCAGAATATTGCATCCAACCTAGGGAAATTTCAGATTTTTGAGCCAACAGATATTTCAGGATTAGTTGTTTGGCTTTCTTCAGATACATTAGTGTCTTTGGACCAAAACAATCGGGTTTCTTCGTGGAATAATTTGGTAGGATCAAATCACTTTGTAAATAATAATCAATCTGGTAGACCATTTGTATCATCTCCAATTAGCTCAATGAATAATAAAAAAGCGATTGACTTTCAGGGGTTAGAATTTTTGGCGAGTTCGAACAACTTCACATTTAACAATGCAAGTGTTTTTTTACTTGCATCACAACAAAGTGGTGATGGAAACTATGGGCGATTTATAGATCATGATTTTTCTTCAGGTTTTTGGATCGGGAGGGATGGTTTAAGTAATGCAATAGGTGGAGGATTTACCGAGTCAAGTCCCCCTTATGGGAATTTTGTCAATTTATCAAACAACTTATTTTCTATTATTACCATAATTAGATTGGGTTCAGTTGTATCCTCTTATCAGAATAGTCAATCATTTCCAATTCCCAGTAGAACCAGTTCTTCAAATACTACAGTAAGTAATAAGATTTCTCTTGGAGCATCAATTAGCCAATCTTTTTTTGGCAAGAAAAGGTTAATGAATATCTTAATTTATTCAACGAATCTATCAGTCACACAAAGAAAATTAGTTGAGAAGTATCAAATGGATAAATATGCTCCACCAGTAAATCTTGGAGCGGATGTTTCACCAATTTATCAGAACAATGGGACTTGTATTAATGAAACTATAACTGCATCAAGTTTATATACCAATTATTTATGGAGCACAGGTGCGACTACACAAAGTATTAATGTAACACTGCCAGGAAGTTATTGGGTTCAAACTACAGATATTTTTGGAAGAACATCGGTAGATACGATTGTGATTCATAATCCGAAAATGAATGTTTTTAATTTTAATGAAAAATTGGTTTGTCAATCTGGCTTTTCAACTGTTGTAGCAAACACTCCTTCAAATCATACCTTCTTGCAATGGTCTGATGGGATAACGAATAACTCACATAATTTTAGCTTATCAAATTTGAATCAGTTTTTTAATTTCACTTTTGTAAATACAAATGGTTGTTTTGTTCAATCCAATCTCTTTTCAATTGCTTTGGATACAAGTTTAAATTCAATTTCACTAGGTCCAGATACAAGCATTTGTTCCAATTCATTAATTGAATTAACAAGTTCTCCTCAGGTTCCGATTAGTTATTTATGGAACACGAATGGTACAGCGTCAAATCAATTGATACAAACAGCTGGAGAATATTGGCTTCAGGTTACAAATGCTGGTGGATGTATTAATTCAGATACCATTGTAGTGGCAATTTCGGGTGAAGGTCCATTATTATCGGTTAATATCCCAAGTTCAACGTGCATTGGATCTTTAGTTGAATTATCTGCACAAGGTGTAATTTCGGCTCCAGAAAGTATTACTTCTTACTCTTGGGATTTTGGAAATACAAATAACTCATTTGGAGATTCTGCATCAACTATTTATAATTCTTCAGGAACTAAACAAGTACAATTAACTGTTACCGCATCTAATGGATGTGAGGTGAGTTTGAACCAAACAATACAGGTGTTTCCAAATCCAAATGTCAATATAACCTCTTTAGGGTCTTGCCTGTACGACACTGTTAGTTTTGTAACTCAAAATAATGGGTTCAATATTCAAAATTATTACTGGGAGTTGGGACAAAATGTAACAAGTTCTTCGGCATTGCCTAATCATGTATATAATGCATCAGGGTCTTATCCAATAAGTGTAATTGCAACTGACCAAAATGGATGTGTTGATACAAGTTACACCCAACTTGCGCTTACGGAAATTTTGTCAAATTATTCAAATGTAATTTCCATCATTTGGCCAAAAAATAACGAGTTATTGTCGGATCGAACGCCTTTGCTTAGTTGGAATGAAGTGGAGAGCGTTTCAAATTATCAAGTAAGTCTTTCTTTGGATTCCACATTTAATTCGGGAGTTCAACAATTTTCTACTTCATTGCCTTCCTTTCAATTAACGAACAATTTGAACTCAGGTAAATGGTTTTGGAAAGTGGGCACAACATTGAATGGCCAGAATATACTTTCAAACATAGGGAAATTTCAAGTATTTGAGCCTACAGATATATCGGGATTGGTGGTATGGTTATCTTCTGATACGTTGGTTAACTTAGACCAGTCTAATAGAGTGTCTTCATGGAATAATTTGGTCGGCACGAACCACTTTGTTAATAATAATCAATCTAGTAGACCATTTGTATCTCCTCAAATAAGCTCAATGAATAATAAAAAAGCTATAGACTTTCAGGGGTTAGAATTTTTGGCGAGTACGAACAGCTTCACATTTAATAATACAAGTCTTTTTTTACTTGCATCACAACAAAGTGGTGATGGAAACTATGGGCGATTTATAGATCATGATTTTTCTTCAGGATTTTGGATTGGGAGGGATGGTGTAAACAATTCAATAGGCGGAGGATTTACAGAGTCTATTGCCCCATTTGGGAATTTTGTTAATTTATCAAACAACTTATATTCACTTGTAAGTATGATAAGATTAGGTTCTGTAGTATCTTCATTTCAGAACAGTCAACCATTTCCAATTCCAACCAGAACAAGTTTTTCAAATACTACTGCAAGTAATAAAATTTCACTTGGCGCTTCAATAAACCAAACTTTATTTGGCAAAAAAAGGATAATGAATATATTAATCTACTCGACGAATCTATCAGAAACTCAAAGAAAAACGGTAGAGAAATATCAAATGGATAAATATGCTCCACCAGTAAATCTTGGAGCGGATGTTTCACCAATTTATCAGAATAATGGAACCTGTGTAAATGAAACCATAACAGCATCCAGTTTGTACACCAACTTTTTATGGAATACCGGAGCAACTTCTCAAAGCATTCAAGTAACACAACCCGGAAGTTATTGGGTTCAAACAACAGATATTTTCGGGAGAACATCTAGAGATACTATCGTTGTGAATAATCCGAAAATGAATATGTTTTCAGATGTTGAATTTGAGTGTTTCAACGGTCCAAGTTTCCTTACTGCTAATCTTCCTCAAAATCATTCATTTATTCGTTGGAACAATTGCAATCCTAACCCTACCAATCAAGTTCATTCTGGCAATAATTATTTTGTCGAGTTTGAAAATTCACAAGGATGCATTATTAAATCCAATTTATTTTCTGTAGCTATTGACTCAAGTTTAGCGGCGCTTTCCCTCGGTGCAGACACCTCCCTCTGCTCCGGCAACAGCATCCAACTGCAAAATCCACCTGCTGGCATCACAACCTATGCTTGGAACACTAGCAATACGCAAAGCATTCAACCCGTAGATACAACGGGACAATATATCTTAGATGTAACCAACATAAATAACTGCCAAAACAGAGATACAATTGAGGTAACTGTTGTTGGTACCTCTCCAACCTTACAATTTAGCTTTTCAGACACGCTTTGTCAGTTTTCACCAGGTAGTTATTTTGATTCTAGCTTTGTTCCAAATAACAACGGCACTATCAGCACCAAAACCTGGTCAATCAGTGATGGAACAATTTTAACAGGTAGCACAGGCAACTTTATTATTGATACTTCGGGTGTGTTCAATGTTAATTTATTGGTGCAAACGCAAGAAGGCTGCAGTAGTTCAACCTCATTTCCTATTGTAATCCACCCAAAACCAATCGTATCCTTTTCAACGCTAAAATTCTGCCCCTACGATGCAGTTGAGTTTACTTCATTTAACTCTCAACTCCCATCTTTGAGTTCGCTTGATTGGGACTTCGATGATAATACAACAAGTACAAATTCAAGCCCAACCCATATATTTGGATCCACAGGAAGTTATAATGTTTCCCTTCAAGCCCAAGACATTAATGGTTGCCGAGATACAGTAATTCAAGCGGTTTATATTCAACCTTCACCAGTCGCGGATTTTACCTTCAATAATTCGTGTGAAGAAACGGAAGTGAACTTTGTCAATAATAGCGTTATTGCCGACACCTTCAATTTAACCACAAACACTTGGTTTTACGGAGATGGGACACAAGCAATCAATCCAAGTTTCGAGAAGATTTATGCCGATGCTGATACGTTTGATGTAGAATTGATTGTTACAGCAAACAATGGTTGCCAGGATACAACGGTTCAAAGTATTATCATTTATCCTCGACCAACGCTAGACTGGCAAATTGGTCCTGCATGCAAAAACACATGGACAACTATAGAAAGCATGAGCAGTGTTCCTGTTGGAAATATTGTCCAAACAGATTGGTTAGTGAATTTACAATATCCACTTGAAGGAACGAATTCTGCCTATCAATTTGTTACGACGGGTGTTCAGTATTTGAATCTAACATCGACAACAGATAATGGTTGCCAGCGTGACACCTTAATTATTGTGAATGTTATGCCAGAAATCAATGCTTCCTATACAGTTACACCTTCCAATGTTGTTGCTGGTATTTCACCTGTTTTCTCAAGTACAAGCATCGGTGCAGACCAATATGAATGGATTTTCGGATTTGGGAATACGGAACTCACGGTCAGTGATGATCCTATTGTTGCTCCCCCCTATCCAACCTCATCTATTGGTGATACGTTGATAACATTATTAATTATTGAGAATCAAGTAGGTTGTAAAGATTCAGCTTACCGATACTTAAAAATAAATGAACCTCGCATTGATTTGGCAGTTAATCAACTCTTTGCAGAAGAATTAAATGGTTATTTTAAAATTGGGGTAGAACTTAAAAATCAAGGTGTTATTGAAATTACACAAACTGATTTAATACTTAAAATGCTTAATTCAACACCTGTTTTGGAAACAGAAACAACCCCACTTGCACCAGGTGAAAGTCGCATTTATTTATTCAATGCCAATCCTTCTTCATTTATTTCAACACAAGATAATGAATCTAGCTTTTTATGCGTTGAAGCCAAGTCGTATAATGATTTTGCATTAATTGAAACAGAATTAAATAATAATTATACCTGCTTGAATTTGGAAGGTGGTAGTTTATTATTAATGCCGATTTTTCCCAATCCAACTTCTGGTGACATCACTTATTCTTTCTTGTCCGCAAACGAATCTGAAATAAAATGTTCTTTAACCGATGAGACTGGTAGGACAATTCTAGAAACATCAGAATTAACCAATGCTGGTTTACATTCACAAACCCTTCCCATGCGTAATCTCAGCGCTGGAGTGTATTACTTCCATATCACTGATGGCACTTCTGCCAAAACAGTTAAGATTTTAAAGAATTAGCGATTCTTCCTCCTCAGCAGGCTTCTAACTTCTCAAACCACAAATATTCACTGAAATAATATTATAATTGGTGATTATAATATCTTTATAATATATATATTAGGTGATTAAAATCCCTAAATAAATTATATAATTGGTGATTATGATAAAAATAATTATTTTTGGCGAACTGTTCAAAAACAAGAAATTGATTTTGTCGAAGAGCGAAATGGACAAATTTATGCCTACGAATTTAAATGGAGGAAAAAACCAAAAGATAAAATCCCTGGGGTCTTTTTGAAGGAATACAATGCTTTTGGAAATGTTGTCGATAGAGATAATTTTCGAAATTTTATTTTACCAAAAGAAGAATATCTGACCATCGATTAGTTGAACTTTACTAATATCCGACTCTACTTACCCTGAACCAATCAATTGTTCCTTCCTTTTTTTAAGTTTAAAACCTTGCCCTCATCTCAGAACTTTTTCCATAATAACTTGTTTCAAAAATAAAAGAAATGACTCAACTCATACAAGACCTAAAATGGCGTTATGCCGTAAAAAAATATGATTCTTCAAAAAAAATAAGCGAACAAGATTTATTAGTCATTCAAGAAGCCTTACAATTAGCTCCTTCTGCTTTTGGTTTTCAAGCATTGAAGTACTTGATAATTGAAAATCTAGAAATTCGGCAAAAACTTCTTTCAAAATCATCTAATCAACAGCAAGTGGTTGATGCATCGCATCTAATTGTACTTTGTGCCTTTAACGATATATCAGAAAATCACATTGAAGACCATATAACGCGAACAGCTAAAATTAGAAATGTTTCAGCAACTAACTTAGCTGGATTCAAAAATCATTTGGAGTCAACTTTTTCCAATTGGTCGATCGAAAAAACAAAAGAATGGACGGCCAAACAATGTTATATTTCACTCGGAATGCTCATGCAAACCTGCGCCCAACTTAGAATTGACGCCACACCCATGGAAGGTTTTGACCCTATTGGATACGATGAAGTATTAAAATTAACTGATCAAAATTTACACGCTGTGTTGGTTTGTCCAATTGGTTACAGACATGAAGAAGATGGATATGGTCAGTTAGCCAAGGTAAGAAAAACGATTCCCGAATTATTTGAGGTAATCTAAGTTAATTCTTTTGAAAAGCTAAAATATCGAAAACAAATTGTGCTAAAATTCGTCCAATAGTTCGATCATCTCCTTCTTGAATTACTGCCCCTTCCGGGAAATGGAAATATCCCACTTTTCCATTGATTAAGCATTCATTGATGTATTTACGTGCATCATTTATTGTAAATCCAATCGGACTCATGGCAGAACTCGGAACATTAGCCATACAATCCATATCTAATTCCACACCTACAAAATTTTCTTGTGAAACCGTTGCAAGATATGCTTTAACATCAATCATAAACTGATCAGGATGAAAAACATAATCATCAAAATAACCAAACTGGACGTTGTTTTCCAATAAAAATTCGACGATTTCTCTATTGTTAAATGCTTTGTGCAAACCAAACACTCCATAAGTGTCAATTTTCTTTTGATTAATCGCATAAGAAAAAGGATTACCACTATGGCGACCATCTAAAGCGCGACAATCTGCGTGCGCATCCATATTTATAATGGAGAGAGATTTGTTTGATTGATAAAAAGCTTGAATTATTGGAAATGAATTGTTATGTCCCCCTCCAATAATGATTGGAATTTTCCCAAGTTCAATTATTGGTTGAATAATTTCTAAAACAAAACGATCTAATTCAACAACCGTATTCCGAGCTTCTTCCATGTCTGTAAAAGATCTCTCACATGTAATTTCACCAGCAAATGCAAACGTCTCGGCTAACATATTCGAAGTCACTTGCATATTAACAAACACCTTCAAGAACGCGTCAAATGCTTTTTCAGCACCTGACCTTCCAAAATTTGCCTGTGGACCAATACTCTCACTAATCCCAAGAATAACATACTGAACAGAGGAATCTTTCCAATTTAGAGAAAGGCTATCCCCTACTCGATTCTCGCCGATTCTTGATTGTGTAAGTCGCGCTACTTTATCAGAAATATCCGATCGAAAGGTAAAATGATTATACTGACTAGTTTTCATTTGTAATAACATGTAAAATATTCTCCGGTGCTTTTATAGGGCGCATAGTTTCCTTTGAAACAAAGACTAGAGCAGTGGAAGCTTGAGCGACAACAGCATCATTTTCATTTAAAATTCGATAATTAAATAAAATTCGAGTGCCTTTTACCGATACAATGGAAGTCTCAATTGTTAATAAATCATCATATTTCGCAGGAAGTAAGTATTTGATTTGAAAATCTAAAACGGGCAACAATATTCCATTTTCCTCCATCTCTTTGTGTCTAAAACCAAGATTTCTCAAAGTTTCTACTCTTCCAATTTCGAGAAATTGAGCATAATTCCCATAATAACAATATCCCATTTGATCTGTTTCGCTATATCTTACTCGTATTTGAGTGATAAATTTACGTTCAAACATTTTAAAGAAATAATTTAAATTGTAAAACTACTTTAATTTTAGTAAATTCGTAAAAAAGAATTGAAAGAGATAATCCAAATAAATTTCCTCTCGAAAAGAAACGACAAGTAAAACTTTTCAAAATATCAATAGGTAATCAACTTTTTTTTTCACTTTTTTATGCAAATATTTGTTGTCTGATTCAGGATAAACGAATTCTTGTTTTTTAATGATTTTAGTATTAATTTTTTTTTAGGTATTTATAATGAGTAATCACGATCGAGTTTGGGGCGCATGTATAACAGTAATAAAAGATAACATTCCGCTTCAAGCATTCAAGACCTGGTTTGATCCGATTGTTCCAGTCCGTTTAGAAAACAACATATTAACAATTCAAGTTCCCTCTCATTTTTTTTACGAGTGGTTAGAAGAGAATTACATTATGTTATTGAAAAAGGTTGTTAAAAAAGAACTTGGCAGCGAAGGCGCTCTTGAATATAGTATTGTTATGGAAAATAACAGTACCAAATCAACTCCATACACGGTTAAATTACCTGCACTAAAATCAAACTCCTTAAAAAATGCTCCTTTAAACGTTCCCATTCAGGCAACGGAAAATCAAATTCGGAATCCGTTCATCATTCCGGGATTGAAAAAAGTGAATATCGAATCTAATTTAAATGCATCTTGGAATTTCGATAATTTCGTTGAAGGAGACTGTAACCGACTAGCTCGTGCTTCAGGTTACGCCGTTGCAAACAAACCTGGCGGAACGGCATTCAATCCATTATTAATTTATGGGGGTGTTGGCTTAGGTAAATCACACTTAGCAAATGCTATTGGAATTGAAATAAAAGAACAATTTCCTACGAAAACGGTACTTTATGTTCAGTCTGAAAAATTTGCTCATCAATTTATTGATGCCATAAAAAATCAAACTACAAACGATTTTATCCATTTCTACCAAATGGTGGATGTTTTAATTATCGACGATGTACAATTTTTTTCCGGAAAAGAAAAAACACAAGATGTATTCTTCAGTATTTTCAATCACCTGCACCAAAACGGAAAGCAAATTATCTTAACTTCGGATAAAGCACCGGTTGAAATGCAAGGAATGGAGCAACGCTTACTTTCACGATTTAAGTGGGGGCTTTCTGCAGATTTGACTACTCCTGATCTTGAAACTCGTATAGCGATTCTTGAAAAGAAAATGTACTTAAATGGTATAGAACTTCCTAAAGATGTCGTTGAATACTTAGCTTATTCGATTAACACGAACATGCGTGAAATGGAAGGAGCTTTCAATACACTGTTGGCTCAAGCTTCTTTGAATAAAAAAGCGATTACCATGGAGTTAGCTAGACTCATGGTAGACAAATTCGTTAAGAGTACAGCACGTGAAGTTTCGATTGAATACATTCAAAAAGTGGTATGTGATTATTTCGATTTACCAATTGAAATGCTTAAATCGAAAACGAGAAAACGAGAAGTTGTTCAAGCAAGACAAATCTCTATGTATTTCTCTAAAAAGATGACAAAGTCTTCGTTGGCAAATATTGGCGCTCATTGTGGCGGAAAAGATCATGCTACTGTGCTTCATGCATGTAGAACCGTGGTGAATCTTTCAGAAACTGATAAGCAATTTAGATTATACCTAGAGGAATTGGAGAAAAAATTGAGTATTCAATAAACGATTCTTTTAATTCCGTTGATTTATCAATCGATAACTCATAAAACATCTTTTCTCCTAAAAGAAAAAGGATCAAAATTTATTGGCGTTGCATTTCCATGTAATTCGATTGATGCATTCAAATCGGTTTTAGCTGATATACAAATTGAATTCCCAAAAGCAACTCACTATTGCTATGCCTACCGTTTTTTGGGACCACCTGTTTCTTTCCGGGTAAATGATGATGGCGAACCTTCGAATTCTGCGGGAATCCCAATATTTGGTCAAATTCAATCTTATGAGTTATTCGATATTGGTATTGTTGTTGTCCGTTATTATGGCGGAACAAAATTGGGTGTTGGAGGTTTGGTTCAAGCGTATAAAGGTGCAGCGAAATTAGTACTTGAAAATTCAATTATTCGCCACCAAGAACCCTCAAATGTATATAAAATTTTAGGGGACTTTCTTTCTATCACTCAACTATTATCGTTTTTAAAAAAACATGAGATAAAGATAATATCTCAAAACCTGGTACAATAAGCTGAAATCATTATTGAATTGACGGATTCCAAAGCACTAATAATACTGCCGAATTTGAATGAATTCAAAATAGAAGTAAATCCCGCATGAATTGAACTTTTCATTCGCTTTTTCGTTACTTTTACAAAAATATATTTTATGAATTCGATTTTAGCTCACACGCACTCTGGACTACGTTGGGTGGTTCTTGGTTTAATGATTTATGCACTTCTAAATGCCTTTCGCAAAAAAGAAACGTATGAAAAAAGCGACCGACTATTGAATATGTTCACAATGGTTTCATTGCACATTCAGTTAGTACTTGGTCTTGTTCTCTACTTTATCTCATCAAAAGTTAGTTTTGTGGAGGGTTGGATGAAAAGTCCTTCATTGCGTTTTTATGGCATGGAACATATTTCATTGATGATTATTGCCATTGTCCTTGTTACGATTGGACACGGTAAAGCAAAAAGAGCATCAGAATCAGCAAAAAAACACAGAACAATTGCTCTTTATTACAGCTTCGCATTACTATTAATTTTAGCATCAATTCCATGGCCATTCAGAAACTTAGGAGCTGGTTGGTTCTAATATTTTTAGGTGCTACTTTTTCAATTCTTTCTTCGTGTGTCAGTGAAACTGAGAAATCCGAAGTAGAGAAACCAGTCTCACCTAAAGAAGAAGCAAAACAACTTTACACACTGCACTGTGCATCTTGTCATGGTATGGATGGTAAATTAGGTGGTTCAGGATCAAAAGATTTATCTAAATCAACCTTATCTGAAACAGCGATGATTGAAATAATCACACATGGCAAAAATAACATGCCAGCCATGAAAGATATAATTACGGATTCAACTAAAATCAAGAACTTAGCAGATTTCGTAAAAACACTCCGAAAATAAATGAGTACAGGCCATGTAACTGTAGACGCAATTGAAGAAAGATGCGTCTTAGTGGGAGTTATTTCTGCTGATATTACCGAAGATATAGCCTTGGATTATATTGATGAATTAGAGTTTTTAGCTACCACAGCCGGAGCAATTACCGTTACTCATTTTTTTCAAAAACTTCCGTATCCGAATCCAAAAACCTATGTTGGAACAGGGAAATTAGCCGAAATAAAGCAATATATTTGGAAAAACGATATCAGTTTAGTCATATTTGACGATGAACTTTCTCCTTCTCAATTGAGGAACATAGAGCGGGAATTGGAATGCAAAATTTTGGATCGAACCATTTTGATTTTAGATATTTTTGCTAGTCGTGCCCGTACCTCTCATGCGAAGACTCAAGTAGAACTTGCCCAATTACAATATATGTTGCCTCGTTTAACCCGCATGTGGACACACTTGGAGCGACAAAAAGGAGGAATCGGAATGCGCGGTCCTGGGGAAACCCAAATTGAATCAGACCGACGAATTATTAAAACTCGACTTGCTTTATTAAAGGAGAAATTAGTTGAAATTGATAAGCAAATGTTCGTTCAACGCAGCAATCGAGGACAATTGGTGCGAGTAGCTTTAGTTGGATATACCAATGTTGGAAAAAGCACCTTGATGAATTTATTAGCAAAATCAGATGTTTTTGCAGAAAATAAATTATTTGCCACACTGGATACCACTGTTCGAAAAGTAGTAATCAATAATTTACCTTTTCTTTTGACAGATACGGTTGGATTTATCCGCAAATTACCGCATCAATTGATTGAATCCTTCAAATCAACATTGGATGAAGTGCGAGAAGCTGATTTATTAGTGCATGTTCTAGATATATCACACCCCAATTTCGAAGATCATTATAAGGTTGTCAATGAAACTTTGCTTGAATTAGATAAGGAAGAAAAACCAACGATTTTAGTTTTCAATAAAATTGATGCCTATTTCCCTATTGAATCTGACTTAGAGGATGAAAACCCATTATCTCCCCTTGAAAAATTAAAGAAAACATGGATGGCTCGCATTGATGGATCAAAATGTGTCTTTATCTCCGCTCACACAAAAGAAAACATTGAAGAACTAAAAGAATTAATGTACAACGAATCCAAAGAGATTTTCAAGGTTCGCTACCCGTATAATGATTTCTTGTACTGATAGGTTTTTGAATTAAATAATATTTTTAATTTTGTTACTATGCCTGAGATTTGTCGTTTTTATGGAATAATAATTTATATGTTCTTCAATGACCATACCCACCACATTTCAAAGTAAAATATTCCGAGTTTGAAGCAAATGTATTAATTGAAAATGGTACTATTTTAAACGGTGATTTACCAATTAGTAAGTTAAAATTAGTTGCGGCTTGGGCAGAAATTCATAAGGTTGAGTTATTATCAATGTGGGACTCAAAAGTGTTTCACAAAATTGAACCACTAAGATAAAATTGAAATGTTGAAAATTCAATCCATAAAAATTCTTGATTCTCACAAAATTCTTTGTGTTTTTAACACAGGTGAAACTAGAATTTTGGATATTACACTTTCCTTAGACTTGAACAACCTATTTGTTAAGAAACTTATTAATCAAGAAGTCTTTAAGAAAGCTAAACTCGGTCAATTTGGCGAAATATATTGGGAAGAGATTGGTGAAATTAGAGAGCTTGATGGATCAATTTCTTCATGCGTTTATGATATTAGCCCTGAATTTGTATTTTACAACTCAATCAAAGCCTGATGTAAATTTTACAATTAAAAATCTAATTGAGATCTAAACCTAAATTACTTGGATAAAAAATGCCCAAATAAATGGGCATAGAATTAATGATTAAAATTAATTTTTTCTATAGATAACGAGAAGAAATTTTCTTACCATTCACATCGAAGGTTATTAACATATTTCCTTTGCGAATATTAATTTTGTCATCTAAAACATTTTTGAATTGATCACCCGAACTGATATAAAAACTACCTTGCTTTTTACCAGTTGCATTATACGAAATCAACATCGATCCATGCTGAATAACTATAATTGAAGAAGAGTAACCTAGCAATATATCCGAATCACTGATATAAAAACTTCCGATTTTTTTTGAGCCGTCAAAAGTAGTTAGGAGATCCCCTTTTTGTTGAACATCTCCAATTTGAGCATTAACAGCAACCAACATAAAAACCATAAACCCAGTTAACAATAACGTTTTCATAAAATAACAATTTTAAATTCCCTACTCGTTAGGCTTTTCGGTCACGCCCCGTTTTTATCATGGTATCTGGACTCCAATTAATATTTAAACAAAAAAATACTCGTTTATGAGTTATTTTAATGTAATACAAAATTATTTGATAAAAATGAATATTCATTTAACTTTTATTCCTAACTTAGGCGTTAATAAACTATTTTAGGCATGACAAATATTGAGCTGGGGGAAAATATACGAAAAATTAGAGAGCTAAAAGGCTTTTCTCAACAAAATTTAGCGGATGAAATCAAGGTAGATCAGAAAACAATCAGCCGAATAGAAAAAGGCGAAATATCTCCTAAATTTGAAACATTGGTGTCGATTTCAAAGGTTCTTTCGGTTAACATAAGCCAAATCCTGTCTTTTAATGAAAGCTTGATTTTCAATAATTATAACCAATATCAACAAGGAGGAAATTATAACGCTTACATAAATACAGAAATTGAAAAAGTAGAAGAGCTGTACAAACAGTTATTAAAAGAAAAAGACGAGGTAATTGCATTACTCAAGAAAAAATGATTCCATAATCCATTGACCTTGGAATTTTACTTTTCTTGAATCAAATAGGTTTTCAACGTAGCTCTTTTTATTACTTTACATTTTCTTTCAAAATTGATTCATTCTCTCGGTTATCTTTGAGTAAAATGTAATCTATGCCCGATTTATCAATTTATTTCTCTGCTCTTGAACCGACTGATACTCACTACACGGATGATCAGATTGGGTTTAAAATAATTTCAAACAAAGGAGTTTTTCCGGAATTATCTTCAGAAGGAATTGCTTTAATTTTTGTTCCTGAATTTCGAGGAGAAAGCAATCCAACCTCAGAAAATTCATTACATGAAAGTTTTCGAGAAGCATTTTGTAAATTGAACTTCCAACAAACATGGAAATTCAACTTGTACGATTTAGGAAACATCCTTCCTGGACAAGAATTGAATGATACTTATTTTGCAGTAGCACAAGTTGTAGCGACACTGATTAAAAAACGCATTATACCTGTAATAATAGGCGGAAGTCAAGATTTAACGTTGGCCATGTACTCCGGATATGAAAAACTGGAACAAACAATCAATACCTGTTCTATTGATTATAAATTGGATCTTGGTAACATTGAAAAAGCCGCAGATGCAGATGGGTACATGAGTCATTTATTAATGAAACGCCCCTGCTATTTGTTCAATCATGCCAATATTGGCCTTCAAATTCCTTATGCTGGATCCGTTGAATTAGAACTTTTTGAAAAACTTTTTTTTGATGTTTGTCGCTTGGGTGAATTCAATGCTGACTTCAGAAAAGCCGAGCCCCATTTGCGCAATGCAGATCTTTTGTCCATTGATTTCAACTCGATTAAAGCATCTGAAACTGGCTTAAAAAACGCCTTACCCAATGGATTTTATGCCGAACAAATCTGTCAAATAGCCAAATACGCAGGAATTAGCGATAAATTGTCCAGCTTGGGGATTTTTAATCATCACAGCAATTCAACAACCCAACTTGCTGATCATTTATTAGCAGAAATTATCTGGTACTTTATTGATGGGTATGCCGAACGCAAAGCTGATTTCCCGGTAGGAAGCAAAAAAGACTACACGCAATTTATCGTTACGATGGAGAATATGGACAATGACATTATTTTTTATCGCAGCAATAAGTCTGACAGATGGTGGCTTGAAGTTCCTTATCCTCCGCAAGAAGGAATTAAATATGAACGGCACCACATGATTCCGTGTGATCATGCTGATTATGAAAAAGCCATGAATAATGAATTGCCGGATTTATGGTGGAAAACGTATCAAAAACTGAGTTGATCACACCAATAAATTACATCCACGGAGTATGGTGTTATCCATTCTACCGGAAATGGTGAAGTGATCTGAGTATTTCCTTCCTAAATCATCTGTAGCGATAAAGGAACAACTGTTTATATTTGCTAAATCGATGATGTTGACCCCTCCTAATTTTCCTTCTTCTTCAAAAGTAAGTGGATCATACACATCCCTGATCAATATTTTCATCCATTTGGGAGTTTGAAATCTTCCATCATTCATGCTGTAGGCTTGCGAAAGAAGCTCGGTCATGCCATATTCGGACATGACGGAATTAAGATTCAATCCTTGTTTTAGAATAGCATGAAGTTCCTCTTTAATCAATTCTCTTCTTCGTCCTTTCATACCTCCCGTTTCTATTACTATGGCTTCAGATAAATCAAATCCTTCTTCAGCTAAATCCAATAAAGCATAGGAAACACCAATAATTACACACTTGAAATTTGCCTTTTTTGCTACCTCATAACGACGTTGAATATCATGGGGGACATTTAAAACAAAACCAGACAAGGGATTAGCTGTTTTTTTTATTAAGTCTTCCATCATGTAAATAAGGCTTGAATTTCCCTGTTCCACATAGTTCGGAAGCAACGCCAATATTACCTGGTCCTCTGGATTACCTATAAATTCAGTATAACTCTTTAAAAACGACGTATTGTAGACCTGCAAATCCCCCACTAAATGTTGACTTCGTTCACTATCCGTTGTTCCGCTGCTTTTAAATACAATTTCAGCAATTTTATTTTTCGCGATAACCGAATGGGTTCTAAAAAAGGAAATAGGCAAAAATGGAATTTCAGCTAGACAGGTTGGTTCCGGTCTATTCAATAAACTCACATATTCCTTATAAACCAAACAGTTTTCGCGCTGAAAATGAAAAATGGAAAGTGCTTCCTTTTCAAATTGCACCTCATCCTTGATAGAGAAAATTGCTTGCAAATCAACCATATTTACATGTTTTCAAGGTCTATGGT
>Ga0247832_1000313_pt1:92500-101402 | contig 101402 bp, 84 predicted proteins | sample LaCruzMarch2015__10_FD_192407 | JGI IMG/M metagenome (GOLD analysis project Ga0247832, IMG submission 192407) | Freshwater microbial communities from meromictic Lake La Cruz, Castile-La Mancha, Spain - LaCruzMarch2015_4m | ecosystem: Environmental > Aquatic > Freshwater > Lake... | reverse complement strand
CTTCTTCTGTATCATTTTGTGAGCTTGAAACCGGAGTATTTTCTACTTCAGCAGGAGCTGGCACCGGTAATTGTAAAGAATCCACTGCACGAACCGGGCGGGCTCTTTTCGATGGAAGTTGGGCCGATAAAATAATCGGTGCAAGTAACCCTATCCAGCTAAATTTTTTCAGCATACAACTCAGAAAATAGTTGCAACAAAACTATTTCTGCAGCAGGCGATTGGGTAGCGTATTTATATCATTTGCGGAAAATACGTAAGGGTGAAAACGAATAAGCATTCAATTTTATACCACTGATGCGCATCCTTTTCATTTTCCTACTCCTGTTGTTTACAGGGAACCATTGGCCAACTGCAATACGTTTGGCTACACCCGGCAAAATGCCACTGCGCAGGGTGGTAGCTTTTTACAACCTAGAAAATTTATACGATACGTTGGATGATCCATTAACGAACGACGACGATTTTACGCCGTCAAGCAGTAAGCAATATGGCCGAACAATATTTAATCACAAGTTGCAAAATCTGGCAACCGTAATCAGCGAACTGGGTCCGCAAGAATACCCACAAGCGCCGGATATACTGGGGGTTACTGAAATAGAAAACCGTAAGGTATTGGAATTGCTGTGCGCACACCCTTTGCTTAGAGCGCAGCATTATCGGATTATTCATTTCGACTCTCCCGACCCGCGAGGTATAGATGTTGCCTTATTGTACAAACCCGATGCCCTATCTGTGATTGCCGCCAAACCCATCCCGGTGCTGCTACCCGGTGGGAGTAAAGAAGCCCGATTTACCCGGGATATTTTATACGTAAAAGCAAGGATGGATACCGATACCCTGCATTTGCTGGTTAATCACTGGCCCAGCCGAAGAGGGGGAGAAATTAGGAGTAGACCCGCCAGAACAGCAGCAGCAGCCACCTGCCGACGTATCATGGATTCGATTTTTGCCTTTGAAGGGGAAGCCAAAATTATTCTGATGGGAGATTTAAACGACGATCCCACGAGTAAAAGTATTACCCAAACCCTGCGTGCAGTCGGCTCTCGGGAACAAATGCAAGCAACCGAATTGTTTAACCCCTGGCTGATGCCCTATCGAAGGGGGATAGGTACCCTTGCCAATCGAGACCATTGGTCGCTTTTCGATCAGATTATGGTTTCCCGTGGCCTGCTAGCTTCCGAAAAGGGGTGGCATTTTGCTAACTCGGGCATTTATCGGCAACCCTCAATGGTAGAAAATCGGGGAAGGTATCGGGGATATCCGATGCGAACCTGGGATGGGAACCGGTATCGGGGGGGATATAGCGACCATTTTCCCACTTATATTACCCTTCGGAGGGGTAGTTAGGGGCCGAAATAGCGCAATTGGCCAGTAATTTGGTGCAAAACCCATTCCATGCTATTTTTTTTAGGATAAAAAATGCCCCAGCACCTTAAAAGTCCTTACCTTTGCTGCCCCAAATCTGTTTTGGCAGATTCTCTCGCCTCGGCGGGTGTCCATTGGGATAAACCAAATTAAAAACTTAAAAAACAAGGGAATGAACCATTACGAATTGATGGTGATTTTTACCCCGGTACTTTCTGATGAAGATTACAAAGCTTCACAAAAGAAATATGCCGATCTGGTAGCAGAACTGGGAGGTGCCACAGTGCACAGCAACCCATGGGGATTAAAATCACTCGCTTACCCCATTCAGAAAAAAACAACTGGTATTTACTGGGTGTTTGAATTCACGGCACCAGCTGATGCCAATGAAAAACTGAAAATTCAAATGTTGCGCGACGAAAAAGTAATGCGCCACATGATTACCCGTCTCGATAAATACGCCGTCGAGTACAACCATGTAAAAAGAAATGGCGGATTTGCAATGCAGGATAAAGAAAAACAGGAGGCTTAATCATGGCAAAGAATGAAATCAAATACCTGACCGCCATTAAGCAGGAGAAGCCTAAGAAAAAATTCTGTCGCTTCAAGAAATATGGCATTAAATATGTTGATTACAAAGACATCGACTTTCTGAAGAAATTCGTGAACGAGCAAGGAAAATTATTGCCTCGTCGTTTATCTGGAAACTCTTTAAAGTATCAGCGTAAAGTACAGGAAGCAGTTAAAAAAGCCCGTCAAATGGCGTTATTGCCCTACGTGACCGACCTGTTAAAATAAAATTAGTGAACCTTCCCTAACCCCGTGTAATAACGGGAGACAGTTCCCCGATTGGAGAACTGGGCACTTGGGACTAAATTAAACCTATGCAAGTAATATTAATTCAGGATGTAGACAATCTGGGCGGTCGCCACGAATTGGTAAATGTAAGAAACGGATATGCCCGTAACTTCCTCATCCCACAAAAATTAGCGGTAGAAGCCAACCCTTCTAATCTGAAGCAGCACGAAGAAAAGCTGAAAGTTGTTGCCAAAAAAGAAGCTGCCATGCTGGCGGAACTGAATAAGGTAATCGACATTCTAAAATCTGCTCCTGTTAAAGTGGGTGCCAAAACCGGTACCAGTGGTAAGATTTTCGGAAGTGTAACTTCTTTGCAAATCTCCCGTGCTATCCGCGACCAGAAAGGATACGAAATCGATCGCAAACGCATCAGCATCACCGAAGAGGTGAAAGAGCTGGGAATCCATAAAGGTTCCATCGACTTTGGTAATGGAAATCTGGTAGAAATTGAATTTGAAGTAATTGGGGAATAACCCATTCAACCTTTTTTAATAAAAACCCCTGCAATTTGCGGGGGTTTTTTGTTAAAAACAGGCCAAAACCGGTGTTTTTTTGCCGATAGAGAAAAATGAAAAAAAAATCTTGTATTGTATAAAATGACTATCTTCGGGCGTCCAATGACAGTTCGCCTTTTTCCATGAGGGTTTCTACGTAAATGCTTCGAGGGTTATGGTTACTGTTTTTTCATTGGTTTTTATCATAAAATTTTTTTTAAATGAACATTTACGTTGGAAATCTGAACTGGAATATGTCCAGTGAAGACATGCAGAATCTCTTTGCACCTTATGGTGAGGTAAGCAGTGCCAAAATTGTTACCGACAAATTCAACAACGACCGCAGCAAAGGCTTTGGTTTTGTGGAAATGCCGGATGATGAGGCTGCACGTGCTGCTATTGCCGCTCTTCACGACACAGAAGTGTTGGGTCGCAAAATTGTAGTAAACGAATCAACTCCTCGTCCTGAAGGAGAAAGAGGTGGCTACAAAAAGAAATTCGGCGGTGGCGGCGGTGGTGGAAATCGCGGCGGCGGTGGTTACGGTGGAAACCGTGGCGGCGGCGGCGGTGGATACAACCGTGGCGGTGGCGGAGACGGCGGATACAATCGCTATTAATCTTCTTGCACATTAGAAATTGTTTAAGTCCGGCTAACGTCGGACTTTTTTATGTGCTATACTCAACCGGATTTATATATTTTTAACTATGAAAAAGACACCCATACCCGCCCCAATAGCCGGCTGTATGCGCTGGGGAATTTGGGGCGCAGGATTTACCCGTGCCCAATACCACCAAATGATAGATGCCTGCTTGGATGCGGGTATCACCGCATTTGACCATGCAGACATTTATGGAGACTATACCACCGAAGCCGAATTTGGTGAAGCGCTGCAACTCAATCCAGGCCGGAGACAACAAATGCAACTCATCACGAAATGTGGCATTCAGATGAAAACGCCCAACCGTCCCGAACATGGAATCAAATCTTATAACAGTTCCGCCAACCATATCATTCGATCTGCAGAAAGATCGCTCGAAAATTTGCAAACCGATTTCCTCGACTTGCTCTTAATCCATCGTCCCGATCCCTTGTTACACCCGGAAGAAGTGGCGGAAGCTGTTAGCCGATTACAGCAGGCAGGAAAAATTATTTCCTTTGGGGTTTCCAATTTTTTGCCGGCAGAAACCAGTATGCTAAAAAAATGGGTGCCGATAGCTTATAATCAAATAGAGTGCTCCCTGCTTATGCGGGATGCTTTTATTAATGGAACCCTGTCGCATTGCATAGAACATGAAATTATCCCGATGGCCTGGGCACCTTTGGGTGGAGGCATTATCAGCGACGAAACCCATCCCCGCTACCGGGCCATTCGCGCATGCACATCCGAACAGTCTTCAAAATATCAAACCGGCGAGAATCAGATTTTATTGGCCTGGTTGCTACGCCATCCCGCAGGTATATTACCAGTAGTAGGCACCACCAAGCTGGAAAGATTACTCGAAGCTAAAGAAGCACAAAGTATTCAACTGGAAAGGGAAGATTGGTTTCGCTTACTGGAAGCTGCGGTAGGGGAGGAAGTGGCTTAGTAAGCTATCTGCATTTCAAAAGGGTTAGGTTGCATCTTTCCAAAGAGTTTCCCCTTTCACCAGCCACGAAATACCGAATGCCAACAATGCAATGCTTTCTACAACAAATGTGGTGGATGACCCCTTGATCAATGGTATGCGTTGGACAAACCACTTCCATTCTTGCAATGCCAGCAGTCCAATACAAATGAGGATGGTATACCCACAAATTTTATACAATCGGTTTCGAATAATTTTCTGAGGTGTTTCGGGAAGGTGTGCGTGGGTTTTGGTAAACAGACAAATACAAAAGAAGGCCAACACCAGAAAAAATACCAACGCGGCCCCATAGTGCAGTTTTGTTACGATGGGGTGGGGAATCCATTCGATTTGAATACAGGTATAACAACTATTGCAATAAGGATTGGTTGGGCAACAAGCTACCACCAAGGCAGCTACGGCTGCAATCTGCGCCGCGAGCCGATCTATTTTTTCGGACATACGATAATGAAATAAAAAAATAGCCACGGCAAATAGGGTTCCGGTAAAGTAGGTACCCAAACCGGTGTAATAAAAATGACTGATACTAGGTGGCAGGGAACAATGTGGGTACAAAAAAATAAATACGCCGAATAAAAATATGGGCAAGGCAATGCCGCACCAACCAACCGCCCTTCTTAATTGCAGAAAGGAGATAAGAATCGCCTTTTGATGTACCGGATCAGGAATGGGTGTGGGCATATCGGACAGATTCTATATACTATTAAATAGGGAGTGCCTTATCAACAGCCCGGGTAAAAACCTGCAAAGCTTCCCGTGCGGCTCGTTGGGCGGCAGCGAGTGTTACAATAGTGATAGCGTGAAGTTCGGACTGTAGTAATAATTGTTCGTCTTTCATTCTCTCAGCAAAAAAAGCAGGGGATAATTGCCCGGTTAGTCTAAGTTCTGCCAGCAGAGCCAGGCGAAGAATTCGCGCTTGTAAAAATTGGTGCGCAGCGGATTTTATCAGGGGCCAGTCTTTTGAAAATTGCTTTTGCATGGCCCCCATCATACCGGCCAGTGTTTCATTTATATCGAATTGCATACAGTTGTTTTATAAATTATCGTAGAGCATTTTCAGCAATCAGCAGGGGTTTCCAATAATCGCGAGTATAGGCTTGGTATACCTTGATTTCTGCCTGTGTTAGTGCGGCGGTATGTTGTTTGTGTTCTTCTTTATATTTTAGAAAAAGGGTTTGAATATTTTCCAGGATGGGTAAGAATGCGCTGTTGTTGGCACGAGCCTGGTATTGCAGATAGATAGATTGAATGGAAGTTTCGATACCTGCATATCTTTTAGCATACTGAGAGAAGGCGCGATGAGTAGTATCAGCTTGCAGTAGGTCGATATACAGCCGGTCGTTGCGGGCAGCGGTGGTAACGATTTTTTGGTAGAGGGATGCATTGTATTCGGGTACCAGGGTAACCGAACAGGAAGAAAATAAGCATCCGAAAAGAAGTACGAGGATGATCCGCTTCATGGTAGTGGAATAAAATGGGGAAGGTAGGCAGGAGGAAGCAGAAGAGCAATCGGTGAAAACACCGAAAAACTAATAGGTGAAAAAAAAGATTGAGTAGGGTGTCGGTCCGCTGGACCTCGGGGAAGAAACAGTGTGAGTTTGAGTGTGGGGAATAGATTTTGCTCCTTCAAACCCAAACTCACACTGATCCTTTGGGGTGGGAAAACAAAAAAGCCTCACTGAATAAAAAGTGAGGCTTTTTTAATAAATATGGCAGCTACCTACTCTCCCAGCGTGATGCGAGTACCATCGGCCATGGGGGACTTAACTTCTCTGTTCGGAATGGGAAGAGGTGAACACCCCCGGCAAAACCACCATAAGGATTTACAGTCGAATGAACAACTTAATAATGTACATATTGGGAAGCTAGTCAGCTACAAGAAAAAAAAATAAAGCATACGGGCAATTAGTACTACTCGGCTTTACTGTTACCAGTTTTACACCTGTAGCCTATCAACGTCATAGTCTTTGACGGCCCTTAAAAGTAAACTCATCTTGTGGAAGGTTTCACGCTTAGATGCTTTCAGCGTTTATCCTTGCCGTGCATAGCTACTCTGCATTACACCTGGCGGCATAACAGATACACCAGCGGCACGTACGACCCGGTCCTCTCGTACTAAGGTCATGTCCACTCAATTTACTTGCGCCCACCACAGATAGGGACCGAACTGTCTTGCGACGTTCTGAACCCAGTTCACGTGCCACTTTAATCGGCGAACAGCCGAACCCTTGGGACCTTCTCCAGCCCCAGGATGTGACGAACCGACATCGAGGTGCCAAACCTTACCGTCGATATGAGCTCTTGGGTAAGATCAGCCTGTTATCCCCGGAGTACCTTTTATCCTTTGAGCGATGGCCCTTCCATGCAGAACCACCGGATCACTTTAGCCAGCTTTCGCTCCTGCTCGACGTGTTTGTCTCACAGTCAAGCACCCTTTTACTAATGCGCTCTTCGTACGATTACCAACCGTACTGAGGGTACCTTTGCGAGCCTCCGTTACTTTTTAGGAGGCGACCACCCCAGTCAAACTACCCACCATGCACTGTCCCCGGTTAGGGGTTAGGTTCTAAGCAACAAAAGGTTGGTATTTCAACGTTGACTCCACAACACCTGGCGATGCTGCTTCAAAGTCTCCCAACTATCCTACACATTTGTGGCTCAAAATCAATGCAAAGTTGTAGTGAAGGTTCACGGGGTCTTTCCGTCCCGTGGCGGGTAACCGGCATCTTCACCGATACTACAATTTCACCGGGCTCGTGGAGGAGACAGTGTTCAACTCATTAGACCATTCGTGCAGGTCGGAACTTACCCGACAAGGAATTTCGCTACCTTAGGACCGTTATAGTTACGGCCGCCGTTTACTGGGGCTTCAGTCAGGAGCTTTGGCTTGCGCCGAACACCCTTCCTTAACCTTCCAGCACCGGGCAGGTTTCAGGCTCTATACGTCAACTTACGTTTTTGCAGGGCCCTGTGTTTTTGTTAAACAGTTGGTTGAACCATTTTACTGAGTCCGTCTAAGACGGAACGCTTTATCCCGAAGTTACAGCGTTAATTTGCCTAGTTCCTTCTCCACGGCTCACCCGAGCGCGTTAGAATACTCATCCCGTCTACCTGTGTCGGATTCCGGTACTGGCTGCTATACTCGCTTTTCTTGGCAGGGATTTTATGATTTCGCTTTGTCCGAAGACTCCACTCAGGCGCACATCCGTCTGTACGCAACCACCACGTCCCTGCGTCACTTTTAATGTATAGCAGGTGAAGGAATATTAACCTTCTTTCCATCAGATACCCCTTTCGGGTTTTCCTAAGGACCAGACTAACCCTGATCCGATTAACGTTGATCAGGAAACCTTAGACTTTTCGCGTTAAAGTTTTTCACTTTAATTATCGTTACTTATGCCTACATTTTCTTTTCAAATCGCTCCAGCATACGTCGCCGTACACCTTCGATGCAGATTTGAATGCTCCCCTACCACACTCCGCACAAGGCGGAGGTTTAGAACTTCGGTTCATAGTTTGATGCCCGATTATTTTCCGTGCAGGATCTCTCGACCAGTGAGCTGTTACGCACTCTTTAAATGAATGGCTGCTTCCAAGCCAACATCCTGGCTGTTATAGAAATCCCACCTCGTTTGATCAACTTAACTATGTATTAGGGACCTTAGTTGCTAATCTGGGTTATTTCCCTCTCGGCCACGGACCTTAGCGCCCGCAGCCTCACTCCCGGAGATATATGATAGCATTCGGAGTTTGTCAGGGTTTGGTAGGCGGTGAAGCCCCCTAGCCCAATCAGTAGCTCTACCTCTATCATACTTCTATATCCGAGGCTGTTCCTAAAAACATTTCGGGGAGAACGAGCTATCTCTCAGTTTGATTGGCCTTTCACCCCTATCCACAGGTCATCCCAAGACTTTTCAACGTCAACGGGTTCGGTCCTCCATTCTGTGTTACCAGAACTTCAACCTGCCCATGGATAGATCACAAAGTTTCGCGTCTACCCCGACTGACTAATCGCCCTATTTGGACTTGCTTTCGCTTCGGCTCCGTTAAATAAGAACTTAACCTCGCCAGTCAGGAGTAACTCGTAGGCTCATTATGCAAAAGGCACGCCGTCATCCCGATAAATCGGGACTCCGACCGCTTGTAGGCGCACGGTTTCAGGTACTATTTCACTCCCCTGTTCGGGGTGCTTTTCACCTTTCCCTTACGGTACTGGTTCACTATCGGTGTCTGAGGAGTATTTAGCCTTACCAGATGGTGCTGGCAAATTCACGCAAGATTCCTCCGGTCCCGCGTTACTCAGGATACTGCTCGTCCTTGTTAATTTGTATCTACAGGGCTTTCACCTGCTATGGCTCAACTTTCCAGATGATTCGATTTGATAACAATTTCTAAATGCAGTCCTATAACCCCGGATCGGCACGCCGACCCGGTTTGGGCTGTTCCCTTTTCGCTCGCCACTACTTGGGGAATCACTGTTGTTTTCTTTTCCACCCGGTACTTAGATGTTTCAGTTCTCGGGGTTGGCTCTCCGATTTACATCGGAGTAACACACC
>Ga0247832_1000313_pt1:0-90000 | contig 101402 bp, 84 predicted proteins | sample LaCruzMarch2015__10_FD_192407 | JGI IMG/M metagenome (GOLD analysis project Ga0247832, IMG submission 192407) | Freshwater microbial communities from meromictic Lake La Cruz, Castile-La Mancha, Spain - LaCruzMarch2015_4m | ecosystem: Environmental > Aquatic > Freshwater > Lake | place... | reverse complement strand
CCTAATCACCTAATTTATTTTCTCCTTTTCACTCCTCCTATCTCTCACTTCTTTTCCTGATTGTTAAGAACTAACCACCCTATTTCAACAGGCGGGCGGCAAAGATACATCCGAATAACTCCCTGCCCAAATATTTCTACTAAAAACTTCTACCCCCTCTGCACCCATCTATCTGAAAACCAATGCAGATAAGCCTTCGCACCTACTTGCCCTCCACAATATTTTTTTGCGCATCACCCCCAATCCCCCGCCAATCTCCCCACTCCAACGGATACAACACCCGCTCTAATACCAATCCCTCCGCTGGCGCCAGCCATTGTACCCCACTTCCAACACCCTCATCTATCATTTTACCCCAAACCTCCTCTGTTAACTGACCCCTACCCACCCGCACCATTCCCCCTACCAACGCCCGTACCATCCCCCTCAAAAAACGATTGCCCCGAACCCGATACCGCCAACACTCATCCCCCATCTCCCAAACCGATTCCTCAATATCACACAAATACGTTTTTACCTGTGCCCCCCGCTTACAAAAAGCCCTGAAATCATGCAACCCCTTTACCCTCGCTGCCGTTGCCATTAATCGCTCCACCTCCAAAGGATACGGATACTGCCATCCCCACCCCTCCTGAAACGGATCCTTCCGCTGATAAATCGTATACACATATTCCCTCCCAATCGCATCAAACCTACAATGTGCCCCCTCCGGCATCGCATAAATCCCCCTCACCGCAATTCCCTCCGGTAAAAGCGCATTTAAATGATACCCCCAATCTCCCTGTATTTTCTCCTCCCAATCGAAATGAAAAAAATTCTGCCGGGCATGCACCCCCCCATCCGTTCGCGATGAACCCGTTAATACCACCCGCTTTCGAATATATATCTCTATCGCCCGCTCTAACAATCCCTGCACCGTACTGGCATTCTCCTGCACCTGAAAGCCACTTAACCCGGCTCCACCATAGCGTACTTCTATAAAATATCTCTGCATGCTGTTTTTTTCGAAAGGGTAACAAATGTACTGATTTCCGCAACCGCTCGTAAGCTTTTGCTACCCCATATCCCCTAAGCTACCAGCTTATCCCTTTCCCTTTTCTACTGTGTCCCTTTACTTATCTTTACCAAAAAAGGCAACCCTACAGCTGCCCGCTACTCGTTTATTAACACTAAAATAATCATATGAAAAAATGGTTCTTGCTCGCACTCCTGCTATGGAATACCGCCGCACCTGCACAGGTAACCCAGGATAAAAATGATTGGAAAAAAGTCTACCGCGGCTTTGCTGAAAAAAACAACGACCTGGTACATACCCGCCTGGAAGCTACTTTGCTATTCGATAAATCGCAACTGGCCGGCAAAGCTACCATCACCCTGCAACCGCATTTTTACCCCACCGATTCGGTAGTGCTCGACGCCAAAGGCATGGAAATCCAATCGGTATCCCTGCTAACTGGCAATACCACACAAGCGCTGCAATATCTGAATGATGGCATGTTCATTCGTATCCGCCTGAACAAAGTGTACCAGCGCAATCAACCCTATACCCTGCAAATTTTGTACACTGCCAAACCCAACGACTACAAAGCCGCGGGCAGTATGGCCATTACAGATGCAAAAGGTCTGTACTTTATCAACCCCACTGGAAGCGATCCGAAAAAACCTACCCAGGTATGGACGCAGGGTGAAACAGAAGGTACTTCCGTATGGCTGCCTACCATCGACCGACCGAATCAAAAATCTACCCAAGAATTTCTCTTAACCGTGCCCGATAAATATGTTACCCTTTCTAATGGCTTACTTATCTCGCAAAAGAAAAACACCAACGGCACCAGAACAGATTACTGGAAAATGGATCTTCCCCATTCACCCTACCTGTTTTTTATTGGCGTAGGCGATTTTGCAGTAATTAAAGACGGCTATAAAGGAAAGGAAGTAAGTTATTATGTTGAAAAAGAATATGCAGGCGTTGCCCGGAAAATTTTCGGACTTACCCCCGAAATGATCCAATTCTTTAGCACCCGCGTTACCGGAATCGATTACCCATGGGCTAAATATAGTCAGATGGTAGGTCGCGACTACGTGAGCGGTGCCATGGAAAACACTACCGCCACCCTTCACCAAGAAAGCGCCCAACAAGATGCCCGTGAATTAACCGATGGGAATGTTTGGGAAACAACCATCGCTCATGAACTGTTTCATCAATGGTTTGGCGACTATGTTACTGCCGAAAGCTGGAGCAACCTAACCGTAAACGAAAGCTTCGCAAATTATAGTCAAACTCTCTGGAGAGAATACAAATACGGTAAAGATGCCGGCGATCACGAAAACAGTAAAGACCAGCAAAGCTATTTGATGAGTGGCGGACAAAAGAAAGACCTGGTTCGTTTTTACTATGCCGACCGAGAAGATATGTTTGATAATGTTAGCTACGAAAAAGGAGGCCGCATTCTGCACATGCTGCGCAACTACGTTGGAGATGAAGCATTTTTCGCTTCGCTTAACAGATACCTAACCGATAATAAATTCAGTAATGGTAGTGCGCACCACCTTCGACTGGCTTTTGAAAAAGTAACGGGTAAAGACCTGAACTGGTTTTTTAATCAGTGGTATTTTGGAAGTGGTCATCCAGCACTGGATATCAATTATAGCTACAACGATACAACGCACCGGGCTTTTGTGTATGTGAAACAAACGCAGGCGGGTGATAAGATTTTCAAACTGCCCATTGCGATAGATGTGTATGAGGGAACCACTAAGAAAAGATACTCGGTACTGCTGGAAAACAAGACCGATACTTTTTCTTTTCCCGTGGCAGCTCAACCAAAACTGATTAATGTAGATGGAGACAAAATCGTGCTTTGCGTTAAAAAAGACAATAAAACGCTCGCACAGTTTTTACATCAATATCAATATGCCGGAAATTATAAAGACAGGGAAGAAGCCCTTGCAGCAGCACAGGGTAAAAACAGTGATGCCGATGCAAAAGCCTTGCGAATGCTGGGCTTGAAAGATCCTTTCTATGCAATCCGACAGGAAGCTCTGGAACAATTTCTTTCGGGTAGCCCTACCACGGAGGTATTTCAACAGGCAAGAATAATGGCACAATCCGACCCCAATCGCTTGGTGCGCGCTGCCGCGATTGATTTGCTGGCGAAAACAGGAGAATCAACCGACAAAGCCTTATTTACCAAGGCTGCCACAGATTCATCCTACACAGTAGCCGGTGCGGCCCTGGAAGCACTTGCTTCTATTGATTCTGCCGGATCACACCAGCTAGCTAAAAAATTGATGTTGGAACCTTGCAAGGGACGACTGGTTACCTCTATCAGCAATGTGTTGGCGGCGTATGGCGACCCGATGGCTTTTGACTTTGTAGCAGGAAAGTATGCAGAAATGCCCTTAACACAAGCGAAGTTCGAATTAACTGCCACTATGAAGGAAGTGCTGGAAATAGAAAAGGATCCGATCAAATTCAAAAAGGGAATCGACCTGATTTGTGAGATGCGCAATTCCATCCCTGCAGCGCAACGTGCGCAAACTGATCCCTTTATCAACAGTTATTATTTGCGTAAAATTGCCGACACCAAAAAAGCAAGTGGGGAAACTGAATTGGCAGACTATGTGCTGAAACAAATTGCTACTAAATAATAATTCACAAGTTCCAATTAAAAAAGCCGGACTAATTGGTCCGGCTTTTTCTATGTTTACTATGCCTAGTCGTATAAATAATCTACCATCCGCCGGATGCGCCACCCCCACCTGAACTTCCGCCACCGAATCCACCAAATCCTCCACCACCGCCGCCGCCAAATCCGCCACCACCAAATCCACCACCCCATCCGCCGCGATTACTGCCGCCATTCAGCAGGGAGCCTAAAAGAAGTCCTTCGGCCAAGCCATCCAAACCACTGCGCCGTCTCCTGCCGCCGCCTCCACCAAAACCTCCACCACCCACAATTAGCAATACAATAGCCAATATAACCAGGAAGGTTATTATAGAACTGCCCCTGCCAGGCTTTGAGTTATCTTTTTTGCGGGCGACTTTATACTCTCCTACCGCAGCTTTTGCTAATGCATCTAATGCATTATCCAATCCTTTATAATAGTTCTGTTGTTTAAATGCGGGTCTAATTTCATTTCGAATGATTTCATCGGCAGTTATATCGGGTATGGCACCCTCTAGCCCATATCCTGTTTCAATACGTATTTTTCTATCATCCACTGCTACCAGTAACAAAACCCCATTATTGGTTTTCTTATTACCAATACCCCACTCACGAAATAATTTGGTAGCATACTCCTCAATAGGTCGATCGTTAAGCGTTTTTATCAGCACCACCGCTATCTGATTAGAGGAACTATCGTCTAATGCCACCAACTTCTGTTCGAGGGCTTGTCGTTCACTTTCAGAAAGCACACCTGCCTGATCGGTTACCAGTCTGGGCGGATTGGGGCGTGGGAGCACTTCCTGCGCATGAAGCCATGTGCAGGCGAAGAGCATTCCAATAAATAACCAGACTGATTTTTTCATATTCTTTTCCTGTTACTGCATTTTTAGCAGTTACTCACCAAACACAATATCGTTGGGCAACTCGTTTTCATCGCTTTTTTCATTGTAGGGAAAATGTGTGTGCAAGGCCTCACCAATGTCGCGAACGATGGAGATGATGCCGTTCACATATTGTTCGCCCTTGAAAAGGCGAATGATAGTATCCACCTCCTGTTGCCAGTAAGCAATTCCTACACGAGCATGTATGCCTTCATCCCCAAAAACGGCCAGCTTGCGGTCCTTCATGGCTACATACACCAACACTCCATTACGGGCAGCCGTCTTTTCCATTTTTAATTGCTGAAATACTTCAGCTGCCCGGGAGATAGCCGTAGCCTTTTTGCACCTTGCCTCTACAAAAACCCGGATTTCGCCACTGGTTCTTTTTTCGGCTTCGGTAATAGCCAAACTAATCTGATCCTGCTCAGCCTGCGTAAAATAGGCAACCTGCTTTTTCTTAAAAAGTGCCCACATGTAGTTGATTTAGAATTTTACTTCCGGAGCCTTTTCAGCGCCTACTTCAGCTTTAAATCCTTCTTTCGCTTTGAAGCCAAATATACCAGCGAAAATATTCATCGGAAAACGACGAACTTTTACGTTGTAGTCTTTCACCGCATCGTTGAAATCATTACGGGCAGTTTTGATCCGGTTCTCTGTACCTTCTAACTGGGCTTGTAAGCCTCTGAAAGCCTCATTAGCGCGCAGGTTGGGATAATTTTCGGTAACTACCAATAATCTTCCTAAAGCAGAAGACAATTGACCTTGTGCAGCCTGAAACTGCTCCAGTTTTTCTGGGGTAAGATCTTTGGGATCGATCTTCATTTGGGTAGCACTGGCACGGGCTTCGATTACTTTGGTAAGCGTCCCCTGCTCAAAATTGGCCTCTCCCTTAACGGTATTAACCAAATTGGGTATCAAATCGGCACGACGCTGATAATCGCTCTGCACTTTATTCCAGGCATTATTCACGTTTTCATCTTGCGTAATTAATCCATTGTAACCATTGCAACCGGTATAGCCTAAAATAAGAACTAGGCCGGCAATTACAAGTAAGGTGATGTTTTTCGTACTCATAGTGGGTTTAATTTTATGTAATTTACTAGTTTGTAAGATATAGTGATGTTATATTACAAAACAGGTGCCAGAATATTTATATGGCAGATTGTCGGGTATAGGGCAAGAATTGCACCTTCCATTGCAAATTCGGTCAGTTGAACCCATTTTTTGGATACTTATCAGCAGCGAATAGCGGCTATTCCCGGCAATTCTTTGCCTTCAAAATATTCCAGCAGCGCACCGCCACCGGTAGACACATAGCTTACCTGATTGGCAAAACCAAACTGATTTACCGCCGCCACGCTATCCCCGCCGCCAACGAGTGAGAAGGCGCCTAAACGGGTAGCTTCGGCAATAGCCTTAGCCACAGAAAGGGTTCCTGCCTGAAAGGGCTGCATTTCAAACACACCCATAGGGCCATTCCATAATATAGTTTTTGAGCGAAGGATGCAGGCCGTAAATGCTTCTTGGGCTTTAGGACCGATATCCAGCCCCATCCATCCATCTGGGATTTGATTACTGGGGGCGATTGCAGTCTCTGCTTGAGCAGAAAATTCAGAAGCAATTACAGAATCCTCGGGCAAATGGATGGTAACTCCGGCTGCTGCAGCTTTATCCAGCAACTGTCGGGCAGTTTCCAGCCGGTCTTCTTCGCAAAGTGATTTACCAATATTTCCACCAAGGGCTTTTTTAAAGGTATAGGCCATCCCTCCTCCAATAATAATATCGGTGGCTCGTTGGAGGAGATTTTCTATAATTAAAATTTTATCACTCACTTTAGCCCCGCCGATGATAGCAGTAAAAGGCTTTTCACTTACATGCATTATTTTTTCGGCACTGGAAACCTCTCCCTCCATTAATAAGCCAAACATTTTATCCTCTGGTGCAAAAAACTGTGCAATTACAGCCGTGGAAGCATGCGCGCGGTGAGCCGTACCAAAAGCATCATTCACATAACAGTCGCCCAGCTTGCTGAGTTTTTCGGCAAAAGTGGCATCCCCTTTTTCTTCCTCCGGATAAAAGCGCAGATTTTCGAGCAGTAACACTTCACCCGGCTGTAAGCCTGCTGCTTTTTGATACGCTTGTTCTCCTAAACAATCATCAGCAAATGCCACAGAAATGTTTTTTCTCATCCGTTCACTCAACAATTGCTGCAGATGAGCTACCAAGTGACGAAGTGAATATTTATCTTCCGGACCTCCTTTTGGGCGGCCCAGATGACTCATCAGGATTGCGCTTCCGCCAGCATCTAAAATGGCCTGAATAGTTGGCAGGGTTGCCCGTATGCGGTTATCATCGGTTATGTGAAAATCTTTATCGAGTGGCACATTAAAATCTACCCGTACCAAAACTTTTTTTCCCTGCAAGCGGGCTGGCTGAAACTGACTCATATAGTATTTTTAATAAAAAAACGGTCCCAAATTCGGGACCGTAATAGGTTACAAACATCTTATTGGTTAATTAACTCGGCAAAATAGTGTACCGTGCGTACTAGCTGACTAACGTAGCTCATTTCATTATCGTACCAGCTTACGGTTTTCACCAGTTGCACGTCGCCATTGGTGATTATTTTTGTTTGGGTAGCATCGAACAGAGAGCCAAAATGGGTTCCGATGATGTCGGAGCTTACCAATTCATCTTCGGTATAGCCAAAACTTTCGTTGCTGGCAGCTTTCATGGCGGCATTGATTTCATCGGCAGTAACTTTTTTACCGAGGATACTGGTGAGTTCCGTTAATGAACCGGTAATTACTGGCACGCGCTGGGCACTTCCGTCTAATTTACCTTTCAATTCGGGCAATACCAATCCGATGGCCTTAGCAGCACCGGTGCTATTGGGAACAATATTAGCAGCCGCAGCCCGAGCTCTGCGCAAATCACCTTTCGGATGAGGCGCATCGAGTGTATTTTGGTCGTTGGTATAAGCATGGATGGTTGTCATAAACCCTGTAACGATACCAAACTGGTCGTTCAGCACTTTTGCCATAGGGGCTAAGCAGTTGGTAGTGCAGGAAGCACAGGAAATGATGGTTTCGGAGCCATCTAAAATTGCGTGGTTCACATTAAAAACAACTGTTTTCAGGTCACCGGTGGCGGGCGCTGAAATTACAACGCGCTTAGCGCCGGCAGTGAGGTGAGCTGCTGCCTTATCTTTATCGGTAAAGAAACCGGTAGATTCGATTACTACATCTACCCCATGATTTCCCCATGGAATTTGAGCCGGATCTTTTTGGGCATATATTTTTACGGTTTCGCCATTAACTATGATAGAGTCATCCGTTGCAGTTACATTAGCATCAAAACGTCCTTGTGCGCTATCATATTTTAACAGGTGGGCAAGCACGGTAGGACTGGTAAGGTCGTTGATAGCAACAATTTCGATGCCTTGCATGTTATAAATCTGACGGAAAACGAGTCGGCCGATTCTGCCAAATCCGTTGATAGCTACTTTAACTGTGCTCATGGGTGGGTGGTATTTGATTAAAACAGGTGCAAAATTACGATTATTGCAAGGAAAGCGGATAAATTTTTGGTGAAATCTATTTAAAAACAGGGCAAATGGGGGTAGTGTGAAAAATTGATTTGGCAGAAAAGCGGGGCGAAGCTATTTTTGCAACCCGAATAGAAAAGAACGGCCGGTTCGTCTATCGGCTAGGACAGCCCCCTTTCACGGGGCAAAGACGGGTTCGATTCCCGTACCGGCTACGAAAGTTATTTTCTACGAGTTAGAAAATAAGCAAGCAAAAAACCGACTTCAGCGAGTCGGTTTTTTGCTTTATGTATACATAGCACCTCTATATCGGCCGAACCTACGGTTCTTTATGCGGCTTACTTGTCATCTCATCCATCTCATCTAACAACGGATTAAAATCCGTTGTTGTGAAATTGGTCGAGGCTACGCCTCTTTTTTGGGGCTGCATTTTACCGGGGGTAAATGGCAGAAAAAGTAAGCTATTAGCATCATACAGGTAGAGCCATCGGCTCGATTTATATTATCACAACGGATTTCAATCCGTTGAAGCCACCCCCCCAGTATTAAAAGTAGAGCCATCGGCTCGATTTACATTATTACAACGGATTTCAATCCGTTGGCGCCACAACCCCTCAGGATTTCTAGTGCCGTAGGCACGAAGCATATTTTACACAAGCGGTTGAAAGATATACTTCCTATCATACTCAATTCGAAAGGTCTCCAACAATTCCAAATATTCTTCTGTAAAATTTTGCCTTTTGTGATGCGCCTGCTGATTGAGTATGTAATGGTAAACGGCATGGATTGAGGTGTGACTATAAGAGAATACCCCAAATCCTTCCTGCCATTCAAAACGTTGGCTGGTCAACTTATTATCATTGATATACTTAGAGGATTTGGCTTTTACATTTTTCATGAGTTCAGACACAGATATAGCCGGCTTTAGGCTGAAAAAACAATGTACATGGTCTTCAACGCCGTTTACAATGATTGTTTTACAATTGGTTTCGTTGATCATATTGCCAATCAAGCTGAATAGTTTTCCTTGCCACTCTTTATTGATTATCGCACGGCGGTATTTTACAGCGAATACCGTTTGCAAGAAGATTTGATGATAGGTATTTGCCATATTACTGTTAGTTTTTAATCAACAAATATATTGGGCGAAACTAGAGTGCTCACTAGGTATTTGTGCGCTATAACAAGGTATTGAAATCCGTTGTTAATAAATTGGGGGAGGCTGCGCCTCTTTTATATCAGGGTGTATTTTACCGGGGGTAAAATTGAGGGAGAAGTTCCTGGAACACCTTTAGTCTCTAAAACACAACACAAAAAGATTTAATAATTCCCTATTAACAACCGTTAGTTTTATATAGATTTCTGAAATTTGTATGTTTTTAATAAATAACTATTAACTTAAACCTTTTACGGAAAATTTCGTCTAAAATCTGCTGATACTATACTTGTTATGAGAAGGGTTTTGCTATTTATTTTATGGTTTCTTTTGGCTGCGGATTTAGGTGCGCAAAACTTTTCTAATAAGGGAAAGGATTTTTGGCTGGGATATGGATTTCATGTGAATATGGGTTTGGGGGTTGGCACCAATCAACGGAATGCACAAGACATGGTTTTGTATTTTACTTCCGACAAAAATGCAACCGTTACGGTGGAAATTCCGGGAGTAGGGTACAAACAAACTTTTCAGGTTCAAGCCAATCAGGTTACAGAAACTAGTCCCCTACCAAAATCAGGTGCGCAAGATTGCAGAATAATTGATACTGGGTATTATAACCGGGGTATTCATGTGTACAGCGATGTAGATATAGTAGCTTATGCACATATTTATAATGCAAGTGTGTCTGGCGCAACCCTTTTGTATCCTACTAATACCCTCGGAAAAGAGTATTATGCCATCATTTACAACCAGGCCTCTAATGCCAATTTTTCGAATTCTTTCGCTTTTGTAGTTGCCGTAGAAGAAGGCACCACCACGGTAGAAATTACCCCTTCCGATGTTACCCTAAATAAACCTACCTCTACACCTTTTCAGGTAACCTTGTTGCAAGGGCAGGTATATAATTTAATGGGCACCACATCGGGTTCCAGAGGAACCGATCTAACAGGTACTCGAATAAGAACAATTAGCAGTAGTGGCGCCTGCAAAAAAATAGCCGTTTTCTGTGGATCCGGAAAAATGAGCATCGGGGCGTCGTCTACCAACCCAAGTATAAATAATAATCAAACCGGCAGTGCCGACAATATTTTTGCGCAGGCCACACCTGCCAGCGCTTGGGGTCTTAAATACCTCACTGCCCCTACCGGCTCTCAACCGAATAATTACTTTAGAATTTGTGTTAGCGACCCCACCACCAAAGTAAAACTCAATGGGGCTGAAATACCTACAACGCTTCTGCAAAAAAGTTTTTTTTACGAATTGAAAAACAGTTCTGTTTTATCCACTCCCGGAAATGGAATTGGCCTTGGTAATTCTACTACTGGCGTTTGGAATCTGATAGAAGCCGACAAACCCATTACAGTTGCCCAATATTGTACAACGCAGGGAAATGATGGAAACTCTAATACTTTCGGAGATCCTGAAATGATTTATCTTAGTCCGGTTGAGCAAACCATAAATAATATTACCTTAAACTCTACAACGCGAGATAGAATTATTCAACATTATATTAATGTAATTATCAAGAAGGGCGGCGTGGCCTCCTTTAAATTAGATGGTGTATCTAAAAGCACTAGTTTTCTTCCCCATCCGCGAGAACCGGAATTTTCCTATGCAATATTTCCTGTTACCAGCGGTTCACACGCACTTTATTCCGATACGGGCTACAATGCGATTGCCTATGGCTTTGGTTCAGCAGAAAGTTATGGATACAATGCTGGCACCAATATTAAAGACCTATATGCCCCGATATTCCAAAATCCATATTCCAGACTCGATTTTGCTGCAACCTGTGTGGGTTCTAAGTTTCAATTTTCTGTACCGTTGTCCTATATACCCACTTCCATTACCTGGGATTTTGGAGGTAGCACTAAAATAAGTCCGAACACCAATATCGGACCCATCACCCCCGTACCCGACAGCACCCCCATAGTTAACGGTAAACAACTGTATTATTTTAGTCCAGCCAATGGTCCCATACAAAAAGACTTTATATATACCACTCCCGGCAATGATACTATCCGACTATTTGCTAGCAACCCATCACCGGATGGATGTAGTAGTTCGAATGCAGAATATGTTATTCCAGTTGTAGTAAATCCTTTGCCAAAAGCCAACTTCAGCGTACCAACAGTTTTCTGTTTAGGAAAACCCATTCAATTTACCGACACTTCCACCGACCTAGTAAATAGTACCGTGGTTAACGGATTGTGGAATTGGGGCGATGGAACTACCGACTCGCTGAAAAATCCAACGCATATATATACGAAAGAGGGCAATTACAATATCCGATACCGACCCATCACCGATTTTGGCTGCATAGGTGACACTACCATTCCTCTGATAATTACGGGTTCTCCTGTAGCTAAATTTGAAATGAATGACTCTACCTGCCTTAACAAATCACTCACTTTTACCGATGCTTCTACCATTTCATCTGGATCTATTACAAAGTGGCGTTGGGATTATGGTGATGGCAGAACGGAAGTGCAAAGCACAGGTGCTACCCGGGTGATTTCCTTTACTTCCACAGGTACTTATTCAATAAAATTATTGGTAGAAAATGCATCGGGATGTTTAAGTGAAGCATTCTCCCGAACCATTACTATTCGGCCCATTCCCCAACCCAATTTCAATCTCCCCATAGTATGCTTGCCCGAAGGGATAGCCCGGTTTTACGATTCTACTACGATTGCAGCTGGCTCTGGAAACTTTACATACAGATGGATTTTTGGGGATGGTATCGGTATCGACTCTGTTACAAATCCCATCTACCAATACAAACAAACAGGTCCTTTCGATATCCAATTAGCTGTTACTTCCCCTTACGGATGTGCCGATAGTATCCGGAAAACCATTCAATCGATTTACCCAAAAGCAAAAGCTGCATTTACTTTTAGTGCGGAAAATTGCTTCAGAGACAGTAGTTATTTTACTGATAATACAGACGGAAAAGGAAGCCTGATTGCTAAGTGGCGCTGGAGTTGGGGAGATGCAACCACCGACACCATTCAGCACCCCGTTCATTTATATGCTGCTGCCGGCAGTTACCCAATCAGTTTATATGCCATCACTGATAAGGGATGTGTAAGCGATACACTCGCTACTTCCATTGTTATTAACCCCTTACCCACTCCGCAGTATAGCATCGTTTCCACCTCCTGTGCCGAAAGAGCGGTGGTTTTTTCAGATGCTTCTTCAGCCAATGCAGGAACTATCAATAATTGGTGGTGGGATTTTGGGGATGGCGTAAAAGAAAATAAATCCACAGCAGCATCATTCGATCATATTTTTTCACCCTGGGGTAACTATACTATTCAACTTCAGGTTACTAGCAGTAAAGGATGTAAAAGTGATACCCTAAAGCGAGTACAAAAAATAAACCCCCTGCCAAAAGTTGGTTTTGTATTACCAGAAATATGTTTAGCCGATGCAGCAGCCGACCTGTTGGATACTACTAGCATTGCAGATAATAAATTATCCGGCTTAACCTGGAAATGGAGAATAGATAAAGGAAAGCTCACGAATGCTCAACCAGTTTTTGTAAAAGACAATGTTCAAAATGCCCGGGTGCAGGTTACCAAATCAGACAAGTACCTGACTACTTTATTGGTTACGAGTGCAGATGGATGTAAAGACTCGTTATCCAATGAATTAACCGTTAATGGATCTACTCCCAAATCGTCCTTTACCATTGTAAACGAAACCGGATTATGTGGGAATGATTCGGTTAGATTAATTAATACTTCTACTGTTGACTTTGGTAATCTTTCTAAACTAGAAATCAGGTGGGATTTTGATAACGCGCCGATAACAGTTGTTACTGACCCAAGCCCGGAGCAAATTAAAACCTATTCGAATAAGTATATCGATTTCCAAGCTCCCGCAACTAAAACGTATAAGGTTAAATTAACCGCCTTCTCTGGAAATGCCTCCGCCTGCCAAAGTAGTTTTACACAAACCATTACGCTCAACAGGAGCCCTAAAGTTAGTTTTGCTGTTCCCCAAAGTATTTGCAACGATGCAGCAATACAGGCAATTTCGCCAGCAGCCACTTCGTTTGCAAGTACGCCGGGCATTCCGGTGTATTCAGGTATTGGAATTGTTGATCCCGTAAAGGGACTATTCAATCCCGCCGTTTCAGGGCCGGGCACATTTGCTATCAAATATCTGCATGTTAGCGACAAGGGATGCAGAGATTCGGCAATCCGCAATATTACCGTGTGGCCTTCTCCCATTGCCCGCTGGGGGGTTGGAAGCGTGGCCTGCGAAAAAAATCTACTCACGTTTACGGATAGCTCACTGCCAAGAGTTGGCAAGATTATAACCCGCAATTGGATTTTTGGGGATGGGCAAACGCAAACACAATTAAACGGCAATACCTTTACACATACGTATGCTGCAGCTGCCAATTACACTGCTAGTTTACAAGTTATTACCGACAGTGGCTGTGTAAGTTCTATTATTCAACAAACCATCAAAATTAATCCGCTTCCTATCATAGCATTTCAATTGCCAGCTGTTTGTTTACCTGATGGAAAAGGTACTTTTATTAATCAATCTACCATAGCCGATAAAAGTGAAGCCTTGTTTAGTTATCGCTGGAACTTCAACGACCCAACTGAACCCTCAGGCTCTACCTTACAGAGTCCTACCCATCAATATTCAGCCCTGGGGCCTTATCCAGTGCAACTAACGATCACTTCAAAGGATGGTTGTATCGATTCACTTACAAAATTGATGAATACCATCTATCCGCAGCCCGCAGCCAAATTTGAAACCAGGCCATCGGAAGTATGTGTAGGCGGAACGATACAATTTATTGATAAGAGCGTAAGCGTTTCCGCTCCGGTTACTCAATGGTTTTGGGATTTAGGCAAAGGAGATAATTCAGTGCTTCAAAACCCAAGCAAACAATTTACAGATTCCGGAAAGTTCACCATCCAACTATATATTAAAGATGGAAAAGGATGTGTGAGTGATACAAGCATAGCCACTGTTACGGTTCATCCTTATCCGGTGTTACAATTAACCCACAATGTGAAAGTACTGGAAGGAGGAACCATTACCTTAAAGCCGGTATTTTACGGTACCCAGCTACAGTTTAACTGGACGCCCCCCAGCTATCTGGATACTGCCACCATTGCTTATCCCAAATCTACCCCACCCGATGATATAACCTACCAACTCAACCTTACCGGCATAGGGGGTTGTAGGGTGAGTGATACAGTGTTTGTTAAAGTATTGAAATCACCCTTGGTGCCCAATGCGTTCTCCCCTAATGGTGACGGCATTAACGACACCTGGCGTATTCAATACTTAGAAAGTTATCCGGGTGCTAGTATTGAAGTATTTAACCGGTACGGACAAAAAGTATTCGTGTCTACCGGATATGATGTGGAATGGGATGGCTATTTCAATGGATCAGTGCTTCCCATTGGAACTTACTATTATGTTATCAATCCCAAAAATGGCCGAAAAATACTAACCGGATCGGTATCTATTATTCGCTAAATCTTTTTGCGCTCTGTTTTAGCAATGGCTTGAGTAAAGCTTACGCCAGTGCACTGGCATCTTAATTATTTATAGAAACGGAAGTGCCTATGCTGGAAAACCCCTGACCGCGGGATACAACCAATTATATTACCCATACCCAAACAGATACCTTCAGACAAACCTCTTCCAACACAAATCAGTGATCAAATCAGACTAGTTGAAACAATGGGAGCCTGTTTAAATTTATCATTTCATACAAATAAAATTGTATGGATATGCCACGTATGAAATAGTTTGCAAAGAAAAATACAAATGCTAAAGTTTATCAAAGCAACCATTCGAGCAGGCATTCTTTTCTTATTACCGGTAACTGTTACACTGGTAATTCTTAGCAAGGTATATCTACAGGTAGAGAAGTTAATGGTACCTATTATCCACCAATTACCCGATCAGGTTGGGGTGTTTAGGCTGCGCCTCCTGCTAACTATCCTACTGCTAGTATTTGTTTTCTTTATTGGAGGATTACTTTTTCGGGTAAGTCTGTTCAGAAAATGGGTAGCCGCTCTTGAAAATCAGGTACTAACTTTAATGCCGGGCTATTCTCTATTAAAAACAACTACCGGTGAAACATTGGGGGAAGAGCTGCAAGAAAAAGCTGAACCTGTTTTAGTAAGGGATAACGACCATTATCGTCCGGCTATTTTAGTAGAAATCAAAGACAATTGGGCAACCATTTTTTATCCGGAACCACCTAAATATACTTCTGGTGAAATCACATTAGTTCCCCTTGAACAAATCGAATACTTATCCGGTAATCTTTTTGGTACAATTCAGGTTTTAAAGCGGAATGGAAAAGGCTTGTTAGACCTAAGAAAATAAACTAAAAGGCTTCATTTAATCCGAAGAATATTCCACTGGAGCCTCTTCCTTTGGCAAAGTCGATACAGATAGTGCTTCGGCTTTGCTTTTGAAAAAGAATGCGCAAGCCTGATCCTACAGCCGGCTCCCAGAACTGAAATATTTTTTTGCCCAAATCGTCGGAAGCAGTTTGCAGATTAACAAAACAAACTCCGCTTAATAAGTGATTGGCGGTAATGGGAAATCTGTATTCGGTTTCGAAATATGCATAAGAAGGCCCCTTCACCCTGCTAATTGTATAGCCCCTGCCCATGCGATAATAGGCGTCGGAACCAGTTCCGGGCAAATCCAGATAGGGAACTTTACCGCTTACCATATACGAGCCCCAGTGCCAAAATGCCAACACCTTATCCGGACGTTGTTTACTTAAGCTCCAGTATTTTCTAAATTCATATTGAAGTTGAACGGCTCGTTGGGAGCTTCCCATCCAACTAGCGTTTGTACCTAATGTAAGTTCGGCATACATACCACCATAAGAGCGGATGGGATGTTCACGGGTGTTATATTGTAAAGAAAATAATAAACCGTTGGCGTTATAGTCTGTTGAACTAAATCCATTTCTTACTGAATATAAAAAATGGGGGGTACTGAAAGTGGGGGAAAGTTTTTCATCGGTTATGCGCTTATGCATATTGATATTAATTCCACCTCCAATAAAAAAATGAGTGGCTACTTTCACATACACTTTCTCTTGAAGTCGAATATAATTGAAAGTAATTGGAAAAGAACTATCCGAATTTTCTATTGGGAATTCATCTAAATTAAATTCGTCTTTACTGTCTCGTGCGTTGCCAGAACCAATTCCAAAATCTACTATCCCAAAACGAGAAAGTTGCCAGTTCCCCTGAAAATTGAGTCGGTTTTCTGGAAGAAAAATATTATGGCGAGCCTGCAGGGTAACTATATTTTTAGAAGTGTATAAAGCTTCCACACCAACCACAGAAGCCGTAGTTTTTTCTGCCGTTCCCAATTGAAAACTCATTACCGATTTTGCCCCAATTACAAACCCTAAACTGGGATTATATCCAAATGATGGCAAAATGGGAATCCCCGGCTTTTTAGCAGGCTGTGTGGAATCTGTTTTTTTCTTTAGCACCTGCTTAAATACATCCCCTAAATCCCGGATGGTAATCCGTTCTTGTGCATACGAAAAATTACTACAACAGATAATACAAAATACCGTCTTCCACCAAAAGGTAAAAGACGGTACAAGTAATTTTTTTTTCAGGCTGCTGCCTGAACTAAATAAATGCATCAATAAAGATAAAACTATTTCTTAGCTGGTGAGAGTTTAAACACCAATCCACCACCCAAGCCAACTTGTAACATGGAAGAATAAGAAGCAAGGCCAATTCCAGCACCACCAGTACCAAAATAAGCACCACCACCTACTGCTTGTGTAACCGACATCAACTGAGCCTGCAATTTAATACCTACCGTTTCGGTAATATACACATTCGTACCCAATTTAAATCCATAACCGAATTTTGTAGTCGTTTTATTTCCGCCAGCATCTGAATTTTTAATGCTGAAGATAGTCATACCAAGCATACCACCTACATAGGGTTCAACCTTTTTGCTGGCAACTGGAAAGTAACGGTTACCACCGATCATGATATTGTTAATGCCAACCAAAAAAGTCTTATTCTTTGTACCATTTTTATAATAGGTCATGGGAGCTTCTGTATCCATTCTCAAATAACTTACTTCCAAACCGGTATACTTATGTGGCATGAATTCAATTCCACCTCCCCACATAACATTACCACGGATAGTGCCCTTATAATAATTGTTGGCATCGTAGTAAGAATCTATATCATCGTCAAAAGCATACCCTGTGTAAATGTGAAAGCGGGTGTTTTGACCAAAAGAAATACTAACAATTGTAAGCAAGAAAGCGAGGAGGAATGTTTTTTTCATATAATTTTTTTTTAAATGCCAATGATCCATGGCGTTATAGTAACGCAAATATAAAATCAGTTAGTATAGCATTGCTATTTTTGATTGTTTCAATTTGCCATTTTGGTGATTTTAAACAAGAATAAAGCTTGATTATCAATAGAAAATTTATTCTATGGAATAACCACCGATGCACCGGCAGATAATTTAACCCGATAACTTACCAAATTACGGTTGAAATGATGCTGGTATTGTTGGGTAATGGTTGCAATAAATGGTGCGACTTCAGCAGAAGAAATCAGGTTAAGTGTACATCCGCCAAATCCTCCCCCCATCATCCGGGCACCTGTAACCTGGTTAGATACTTGTGCTTCTTTCACCAAAAAATCAGCCTCGGAGCAACTGACTGCATATAAATCCCTTAGTCCTATATGGGTAGCATACATTTTTTGGCCAAAAGAGATAATATCCTGGTTCTTAAGATTCTCTGCTGCAGCTAGAAGCCGGCTATTCTCCTGAACAATATAGGTACACCTGCGATTAGTAATTGTATCGGCGGGAATACTTAGGTTTACCTGTTCTATGGTTGCTGCACTCAAAAATTGTATCTGCGGAAACTTTTGCTGTATTTTTTCTAGTCCCGCCTGGCATTCCTCTCTGCGCAAATTATATTCTGTGCCTGCCAGTGAATGCTTTACGCCTGTATCCAACAATACCATTTCTATATCCGGAAAGTGGAAGGGCAGGTATGTGTAATCGAGATTAGAACAATTCAGCATAATCAGTTCATTGTCTTTTCCAAACATACTAGCAAACGGATCCATGATGCCGCATTGTAGTCCTATAAAATTATTTTCGGCAGCCTGCGCCATCGTAACCATGGTTAGGGTTGGTAATTGAAAATTGAAAAGCTGATCCAAAGCCAATAATCCAGCACATTCAAGAGCTGCAGAAGAAGAAAGTCCTGCGCCCACCGGCAAATCAGAAAGAATTACCGCATTAAATCCGGATGGAAATAGTTGTTTCTGTTGTAATTGCTGAATAACCCCCAACAGATAGTTGGGCCAACTTTTTACGGAATGTGTGAGTTCATCTATCCGTCCACTGTATGTATCTGTAAAGTCTGCGGAAATCAATTCAATCCGATTATCTGCTCTGCCTCCTATTGCAATATAAATAGCCTTATCGATAGCCGCGGGCATTACATACCCAAGATTATAGTCCGTATGCTCCCCTAGAAAATTAATTCTTCCAGGTGCTTTTACTACACAGGCCGGCTCTCCGAATTGAGCAGTATATAAGCCTAGTAACTGAGAAAGTGGGTCGTTAGGTAAAATCATTCCAATATATATTGCTCATGAAGATCGGGTATTTCTATAAAACGAAATCCTTTATCTAGTAACTTCTCTTTAAATGCTTCTTGCACCTCATATTCTCCATGCACTAGAAATAATACTTTAATAGCAGCAATATCCTGACAGGCTACAAACTGACAAAGATCATCATAGTCTCCGTGGGCACTCATGCTTCGCATCTCTCCTACTTCGGCCGCCACATCATACATTTCTCCAAATATTTTCACTTCCTTAGCGCCATTAACCAACCGACCACCGAGTGAACGGGGTTCGCAGTAACCCACTAAAAGTATGGTGGTGGATGGATTACTGATATTATTCATGATATGATGCTTTACCCTTCCCGCATCAGCCATTCCGCTGGCAGAAATAATGATACAGGGCTGTGCAATATCATTCAATCGTTTACTTTCTGCAGCATCTTTAATAAAATGTAAGCCCTTAAAGTCAAAAGGATCTTCATCCTTTTCCATCAGTTTTCTAATTTTATTATTAAAATATTGAGGGTACTTTTTCAATAGTGCAGTCGCCTCTCCGCTCAGGGGGCTATCCACATATATGGGTACTGCAGGCAACCGGTTTTCTACTTCCAGTTGATTGAGTGCATATAATATTTCCTGGGTGCGCCCTACGCTAAATGCCGGAATAATTAATTTCCCTTTTTTCTGAATACAGGTTTTTTCAATCCACTCTAATAATTTATCGGGGGCTCCGGTAATTTCTTCGTGTAACCGACTTCCATAGGTGCTTTCTAATAGCACGTAATCGGCTTGACTGAAAGTAGCCGGGGCTCGTAAAATAGCATCATTGTATCGTCCCACATCTCCACTAAAAGTTATTCGCGTGGTTTTTCCATTCTCAGTAATCCGTAAATGAACGGCTGCGCTGCCAATAATATGTCCGGCATCGGTAAACATAACTTCCAGCTCGGGTAAAACAGATTGCCATTGATCGTATTCTAGGGTGATAAATAAATCCAGTGCCCGGGAGGCGTCTGACAAATCGTACAAGGGCTCAAAAGGAGGTAGCCCTTGTTTGGCTCTTCTTTTATTGATAAATCGAGTGTCGTCTCTCTGTATCTCAGCAGAATCTTCCAATAACAAGGCACTTAATTCTTTGGTGGCCGGTGTAGAATAGATGGCTCCCTCAAAACCCTCTTTCACCAATTTAGGAATCAAGCCGCAGTGGTCGATATGTGCATGCGATAATATGAGAACATCTACCTCACTTGGGGTAAATCCAAAATTGGCATTGAGTGGTTGGGTATCTTTTCCCATTCCCTGAAACATGCCACAATCGAGCAAGATTTTTTTGCCGGAACGAAGTGTTATTAGGTGCTTAGAACCGGTTACGGTTCGGGCTGCCCCATGAAAACTGATTTTCATTTACTAATTTTTACGTGCCTTGAAACTCCAAGTGATAAGAAATTCGGCTACTACTTCATTATTTTCATTAGTTCCCACCGAACGGGTAACAATTTGGGTGCTTTCGCCGGAAGCAATGGTATCCTCAACCGCCTTATCAATTAATGCCCCATCCTTACAGGTAAATAAAATAAGTCCAGTTGCTTTTTTTATAAAAGAGGCCTCCAATTTTACTACCAGCATACTAACAGCCGGGTTTCGGCGATACACCTGTCCAAAACTCATCAACCCCGTACTCATCTCTGCAGCCATTGATTGAACCGCAAAATACATAGAGCGAAATGGATTTTGGTTAAACCAACCATGCCTTACAGAAATTACGGTAGTAGCAGCATTCAACTCTCTAATGCGTAAGCCACATAAAAAAGCAGTAGGCAGTTTTTGCAATAGAAAGAACCGAAAACTAATTGGACTACTGATTTTACTTCTAAAGATTTCGAAATGTGGATTCATATTTGCTGTTTAAAGATATAAATAGGGATAGTTGGATGCTTGAAGTGCCTTATTCGTGCAGCTGAGCAAGAATTCCTTGCCTTTTGGGGCATCATAACTTTTGCCCAGTTCTAAGTAGCTTGAATTTTGTGTGTGAATCAAATTCCCATCTGCATTTAATACAAGAAATACTGGAAATCCGAATCGATTAGGAAACCCATACGCTTTAAAAATAGCGGTGTTTTTATTTTCCTTACTATAGTTAAGATGATACACTATATAATTGGCCTGAATGAGTGCTAGTTTGTTTTGTGCCTTTGCCACCGCAAGAACAATTTCCTTTTTAGCAGCTGCTTTTGGATGATATAAAGAGAAGGCGGCAGTGGCAGAAAACGAAATGGTAATCCATATAATAATTACAAGTACTTTCATTTCGCTCAATTTGTAAAATATCAACTATAATAACAAGGCGGCCAATGCATAATCGGCTACCAATATCAAAATACAACTTATCACTACTGAACTGGTACTGGCCCTCCCGATTTCGAGTGCTCCTCCCTTAACATTATATCCAAAATAACAGGAAATACTACTGATAATGAATGCAAATGTGTAGGATTTATATAAGGCAAAATTGATATTGTACTCATTCAGGTTTTGCCGCAATCCAATATCGTATATATCTGGCACCAGAATGCCAGTAGCAGCACCTGCAAATCTTCCTCCCCAAATACCCAGTACGGCAGACAATACAACCAAACAGGGCATCACTACCAAAGAGGCTAGAATTTTAGGCATGATCAGATAACTTTTGGTGTTAATGCCCATAATTTCCAAGGCATCAATTTGCTCGCTGATTCGCATATTTCCTAATTCACTGGCAATTTTACTGCCAACAACCCCAGCCAGCACAACACACAGAACAGTTGGAGATAATTCGAGAATCATACTGTCTCTAACTATCTGAGCGATGGTAGCCTGCGATACCAGTGGGCTTACCAATTGATAGGCTGTTTGAATGGTAGTTACTGCTCCCAGAAAAATAGAAATTATCACTACTATAGGGAGGGCGCCCAGGCCAATTTCAACACACTGGTGCATGAACTCCTTCCAATACATGCGTCCGCTTTCGGGCTTGGTAAACATGCCCTTCAACATCAACAAATACGTTCCAAAATGGGTAAAAAAATTCATGGGGCTTGTATCAATACTTGCAATTAAAAATTATTTTTTCCTCTTTTTCAGGCGTTTCCACCAAGTGCTCTTTTGAACGGCTGCGTCGGTATCCATCCTGCATTTCAATTGGGCATCCATCACTGCTACTGTTGCCATATTAATAATATTTCTTACAGTGCTTCCCAGTTGCAAAACATGCACCGGTTTTTTTAACCCCAATAATATAGGTCCAATTGCATCTGCCCCACCCACTTCCTTCAATAAATTGTAGGCCACATTGCCGGAAGTAAGGCTAGGAAATATCAGCACATTCACATCCTGATCAACCAAATCACTGAAAGGATAATTATCTCGCAAAATTTCTTTATTAAATGCCATGCTTCCCTGCATCTCTCCATCTACAATCAAGGAGGGATTCCGCTGTTTAAGTAACCGGGTTGCATCCGCTACCAATCTGGCTTCGGGTGAATCACTGCTACCGAAATTACTATAGCTTAACAAAGCAATCCGGGGAGTAAGGTTGAAATTTCTTACTTCTTTGGCAACCATCTGGGTAATATCAGCCAGTTCTTCGGCGGTGGGATTAAAGTTTACGGTTGTATCAGCCAGAAACAAAGGTCCTTTTTTGGTGAGTAGCAGATACATGCCTGCAATTTTCTTCACGCCTTCTTCCGTTCCAATAATCTGTAGCGCCGGACGAATGGCTTCCGCATAATTTTTAGTTAGTCCGCTTAACATGGCATCTGCATCACCTGTTTCCACCATCATACAACCAAAATGGTTGCGATCTTTCATCATCTTCAAACTCTCGTAGTGATTCACGCCTTTTCGCTGACGTTTTTTAAAGAAGAGTTGACCATAAAATTCACGCTTAGCCTCCTGTTCGTCGCTGCGCGGATCAATGATGGGAATATCAGATAAGTCGATATTATTTTCTTCTGCAATCTTATTGATCTTTATCGGATCTCCCAATAATATTGGATACGCTGTTCCTTCATCATATAATATACTGGCGGCTTTTAAAATTTTCTGGTTATCCGCTTCTGCAAACAATAGCCGCTTTGGATCTTTTCGGGCTTTGTTACTAATTACCCGCATCAGTTGATTGTCCAGTCCCAGCCGCTTATTTAATTCCAGTTGATACGCTTCGGTATTGGTAATATTTTTTTGCGCCACCCCACTGTCCATGGCAGCCTGTGCAACCGCCGGTGCTACTGTGGCTAATAACCGAGGATCTAGTGGCTTTGGTATAATATATTCAGGACCGAAAGCCATGTTCTGCTGATTGTATGCCATATTCACAATATCCGGAACCGGCGATTTGGCCAGGTTTGCCAATGCCTTAACTGCGGCCAGCTTCATGGGCTCATTGATCTGTCGGGCGCGAACATCCAGTGCCCCGCGGAATATATAAGGAAACCCAAGCACATTGTTTACCATATTGGGATAATCCGACCTTCCGGTAGCCATAATAATATCTTTCCGAACCGAGGTAGCCAACTCATAAGAAATTTCCGGATCTGGATTGGCCATAGCAAAAACAATGGGATTTTTTGCCATCGATTTAATCATGTCAGTTGAAACCACATTGCCCACGCTCAATCCCAAAAACACATCGGCATCCTTCATGGCCTTATCGAGTGTCCAGTCTGATTTTTCCACCGCAAACTTTCGTTGAATATCGCCCAGGTCTGTTCGTTTTTGATGGATAACGCCCTCCTTATCAAAAAGTATAAAATTACTGTACTTCGCTCCCAACGCGATATATAGCTGAACACAAGCCAAGGCAGCTGCCCCGGCACCATTCACCACAAAACGAACCCGCTCGATTTTTTTCTTTTGCAATTCCAATGCATTCAGCAAGGCAGCACTGCTGATGATAGCCGTACCATGCTGATCGTCGTGCATCACTGGAATATTCATTTGCTCGCGTAGTTGCTGCTCGATGTAAAAACATTCTGGAGCCTTGATATCTTCTAAGTTAATTCCACCAAAAGTGGGTCCCAGTGACTTTACTATTTGTACAAATTTTTCCGGATCTTTTTCATCAATCTCAATATCAAAAACATCAATATCAGCAAAAATTTTAAACAATACTCCTTTCCCTTCCATTACCGGCTTACTCGCTTCAGGTCCGATATCACCCAAACCCAAAACAGCAGTGCCATTTGTAATTACCGCCACTAGGTTTCCCTTAGCTGTATATTTATAAACATCTTCGCGATTTGCTGCAATTTCTTTACAGGGCTCTGCTACTCCGGGGCTATAGGCCAACGAAAGATCCCGCTGTGTTTTGGCTTCTTTGGTAGGAACCACTTCAATTTTGCCCGGTCTTCCGCCAGCATGGTATTCGAGTGCCTGTTCTCTATGTAAATCAGTTTGCTTCGCCATTTGCTAGATTTTCATTCCGGTAAGGAAAAATTATAGTCATTTCACTAATCTAATACAAAGTAAACAAATATTCGTTAACCAACCGATCCGTTAACGGATTGTGGAAATACGGTAGCGCCCAACCAGGCCATAACACCGATTCCTTTTTCAATTGCCCGTTCATCAATATTAAAGCTGGGCGTATGCACCTGATGTATAATGCCCTTTTCTTCGTTACGCACACCAATTCTAAAAAAACATCCCGGTATTTGCTGAGAATAATATCCAAAATCTTCGGCCCCCATGCGCAATTCAGTTTCCAACACATTGTGGTTGCCCATCCAAGTGGCTGCTTGTTTCCAAACCAACTCAGTAAATGCCGGATCATTATCTACCGTAGGGTATCCTATATCGATATGGAGATCAAGTTCTGCCCCCATCCCTTCTACTAAGCCCGTTGCCTGTTTTCTGATTAGTTCGTGAGCCTTATAGCGCCAGGCCTCATCCATTGCCCGAAAAGTGCCCATCATTTTTACCTCACTGGGAATTACGTTGGTGGCATTTCCCCCTTGAATAGAACAAATAGATAATACCGAAGGAGATACCGGATTGTTATTTCTGGAGATAATTTGTTGCAAGGATACCACCAGTTGTGCAGCAATTAATACCGTATCTGCCGTTAAATGAGGGGCAGCCGCATGTCCGCCTTTGCTTTTAATGGTAATGAATATTTCATCGGCACTAGCCATTACCCTGCCTTTTCTAAAACTCAGCTTTCCGAAATCTAATCCAGGATGAACATGCAGGGCAATGATTCCCTGGGGTGCAGGATTTTCCAGTACCCCATCGCGAATCATATAACTTGCTCCACCCGGATTTTTCTCTTCGCCAGGCTGAAAAATCAGCTTTAAGGTTCCTTCCCACTCCTCTTTTAACTCAGCTAAAATTTTAGTTGCTCCCAATAACAAGGTAGTATGTACATCATGACCACAGGCATGCATTACCCCATTGTTTACTGAGCGATAAGCCACTTTATTTTCTTCCTGAATGGGCAGGGCATCCATATCAGCCCGGAGTGCCAATACTCTTTTAGTAGGATTCTTCCCTTCTATGATTGCTACTACCCCAGTTTCGGACATAACCTGATAGGGTATGCCCATTTCGGCTAATTTTTCTTGAACAAAACTACTGGTGGCAAATTCCCGGTAACTTAGCTCAGGATGGGCATGTAAGTGATGGCGAACCTGAATAAATTCATCAGCATATTTACTGGCAAGTGTTTGTATTTTTTCAGCTAACATATGCTTCAATTAACCGGGAGTTCATCTTCCCGGGGATTATATTCTACCGCATCTTCTACAATATAAACTCCCTGGGGGTAAAACTTATTCAACAAGATTTTTAGTTTGTCGGCCTCCTCTCTACGAATAAAGTTGCCGATTCGTACTTTAAAGTTAGGGCTCTGATAAATGGTATATGCTTTATGCTCGGGAAAGTTGGACATTACTTCTGATTTGATTCGCATGGCTTCTTCCCTTTTATTGGTGCTGATAACCTGAATGCGAAATCCTTTGTATAGTCCGTTGCCAGCCATCATGGATAATTTCTGATTGATTACTCGTTGCTTTTGCGAGAGCACTTCTAATCGAGGATCTTTAACCACAATGGTAGTATCCGCTGCTTTTACGGATAACCCGATGAAACATCCGGCGAACCAGGTAATAGCTGATAGTAACCCTTTCATACTGCGCTTTTAAAATGTGTAATCAGTAGTTAGTTGATTGATTTATTTTTCCATTTACAATAGCCGCCCCCGAACTGGTTCCCAAACGAGTGGCTCCTGCATCTACCAGTGCTTTGGCAAATGCATAGTCGCGAATTCCGCCCGAAGCCTTAATCTGAACCGCATCCGGCAAATGTTTTCTAAATAGCGCCACATCTTCTACCGAAGCTCCTTTTTCGGCATATCCGGTAGAAGTTTTTAGAAAGTCAATTCCTGCTGAACCATATATATCACAACAGGCAATGATTTCGTCACGGGTTAACACGCCCGATTCTATAATTACTTTAATTACCCGATTTTTAGAACGAATTATCGGCAGAATATGATTGATTTCATTGGCAATTAATACCCAATCCTGATTTTTGATGGCTAAAATATTGGCTACCACATCCAATTCATCGGCACCATCTACCATTGCCAGCACTACTTCGGCAATCTTGGCTTCAATGGCGGAATATCCAAATGGAAAGCCAATTACCGTGGCCACTTTTACGGTACTGTTTACCAAATGTTCTTTTGCCATTTTTACAAATGGCGGGGGTACACAAACTGCGGCAAAACCATATTCGTTGGCTTCGATACACAATTGATTGATATCCTTCACCAGGGTAGTGGGCTTGAGAAGTGTATGATCAATCAGGTGATTCATCTGCATAAACCATTATTTACAACCAAGCATTATACCTCCCTACCGTGGCAGGCTTTAAATTTTTTACCACTGCCACAGGGGCAAGGATCATTTCTGCCAATTTTTGGGGCAGCTACTACCGGCTGTTGCTTGGAAGCTGAAGGATCAAAATATTCATTTTCAGTTGGGGCTCCATCCACATCCATTTTGCTAGTATTCATGTGACTCATGTCTGTTTTTTCCTGCCTTCCTTCTTTCAGCTCATCGCCATCGTTGAGTGGAATACTGGCATGACAAAGAAACTGTACCATATCGCGGTTTACCGTTGCATCCATTCTGCGGAAAAGTTCAAACGCTTCCATCTTATAAATAACCAGGGGATCTTTTTGCTCGTAGGTGGCGGTTTGTACGCTTTGCTTTAAATCGTCCATAGCACGCAGATGCTCTTTCCAGGCATCATCAATAAATGCAAGCGCAACCGTTCTTTCTAATGCATTGGCCAGCTCCTGTCCTTTTGTATCCAAGGTTAGTTGCAGATTAGCCAATGCCTGAATCATTTTTCTGCCATCGGTAAAGGGCACCACCACATTATCGATTTTGCGCCCCTGTTGCACCCGAATATTATTGAATACCGGAATTGCCTGTTTACTCATATCCGCCTTCTTTCTTTCGTAAGAACTGATGGCAGCGAGGTATAATTTTTCGGCTAATGCGGCGTGGGAAGCTTTGTTCATTTCAGCTTCTGCAAAAGGCACATCAATTCCAAAGTTCACAATAACAGCAAGGCGGAATCCCTCAAAATCATTCATGTCTTTATAAGCAGCCACTTGCTCTTCGGCTACGGAATAAAAAGCTGTATCCAAATCGAGGGCTAGTCTTTCTCCAAATAATGCGTGATTCCGTTTAGCATAGATAACGGTACGCTGTTTATTCATCACATCATCATATTCCAGCAAGCGCTTTCTGATTCCGAAATTGTTTTCTTCCACTTTTTTCTGAGCACGTTCAATCGATTTTGTAATCATGCGCTCCTGAATCACTTCGCCTTCTTTATAGCCGGCAAAATCCATCACTTTGGCAATCCGCTCACTCCCAAACATCCGCATCAAATCATCTTCCAGCGACACAAAAAATAAAGACGACCCGGGATCACCCTGACGACCCGCCCTACCTCTCAACTGGCGGTCTACCCTTCTAGATTCATGCCTTTCTGTACCTAGAATGGCTAGTCCGCCTGCTTCTTTTACACCCGGCCCCAGCTTAATATCTGTACCACGACCTGCCATATTGGTGGCAATGGTTACAGCCCCTGCAAAGCCGGCCTCAACCACAATCTGTGCTTCCCTGGCATGTTGTTTGGCGTTGAGTACGTTGTGAGGCACTTTATTTTGGTTCAGCATCCGGCTGAGTAATTCACTTACTTCAACAGAAGTAGTTCCCACCAACACCGGACGCTTAGCTTCACGTAAACGGATAATCTCTTCTATTACCGCTTTAAATTTCTCGCGCTTGGTTTTGAACAATAAATCTTCTTCGTCTTTCCGGATAGCCAGCACATTGGTTGGGATACTTACCACATCTAACTTATAAATATCCCATAGCTCAGCCGCTTCTGTTTCGGCAGTACCCGTCATACCCGCCAACTTATGGTACATCCTGAAATAATTCTGCAGGGTTACCGTGGCATAGGTTTGTGTGGCTGCTTCAATTTTTACATTTTCCTTGGCTTCAATTGACTGGTGTAATCCATCCGAGTATCTTCTGCCATCTAGGATACGACCGGTTTGCTCGTCTACTATTTTTACGGCGCCATCCATCACCACATACTCCACATCTTTATCAAACAAAGTATATGCCTTCAGTAACTGATGCACGGTATGTATCCGATCTGCTTTAACAGAGTACTCGTTGATAATGGCTTCTTTGCGATGAATTTTATCTTCGGCAGATAAATTTTCCTCGGTTTCCACTGCGGATAACGACATGCTGATATCGGGCAGTACAAAAAACTGAGGATCTTCCCCGGCACGAGTAATCAATTGAATTCCCTTTTCTGTAAGCTCAACTGAATTATTTTTCTCTTCAATATAGAAATAAAGTTCTTCGTCGGCCTTGGGCATTTCCTTCGACTGATCTGCGAGGTAATAATTTTCTGTTTTCTGCAAAATCACCCTAATACCCGGTTCACTTAAAAACTTAATCAGGGCACTATTTTTGGGCAACCCTCTGTGGGCTCTAAACAAGGCCAATCCACCATCTTTTGGATCGTCGTTTCCGTCGGCAATTTTTTTGCGGGCTTCATTTAAAAATTGATTCGCAGCTCTTTTCTGCGCATCCACCAGCTTTTCTATTCGAGGTTTTAGTTCAAAAAACTGTTGTTCACCGGTAACATGCCCTACCGGGCCAGAAATAATTAAGGGGGTACGGGCATCGTCAATCAAAACACTATCCACCTCATCCACCATAGCAAAATGGTGTTTGCGCTGCACCATTTCTTCAGGTGCATGTACCATATTATCACGCAGGTAATCGAAACCAAATTCGTTATTGGTACCATAGGTAATATCAGCAAGATAGGCATTGCGACGGGCTTCGCTGTTGGGTTCATGCTTATCAATACAATCTACCCGTAACCCCAGCCATTCGAATAAAGGACCGTTCCACTCACTATCTCTTTTTGCCAGGTAATCGTTTACGGTTACTATGTGAACACCTTCACCGGCCAGAGCATTCAGGTAGGCGGGCAAGGTAGATACCAATGTTTTACCTTCACCGGTAGCCATTTCGGCAATCTTTCCCTGATGTAATACGGAACCGCCAATCAACTGCACATCATAATGCACCATATTCCAGGTAATCTTTCCTCCGCCGGCCGTCCAGCTATTGCTATAAACAGAATCATTGCCCTGAATAGTAATGTAGGGTTTACGAACAGATAAATCACGGTCTAACTGAGAGGCCGTGCTGCGAATTTCGGTTTGCTGTGTAAATCGGCGGGCAGTTTCTTTTACAACGGCAAAAGCTTCAGGCTGAATGGTAAACAGAATTTCTTCTATTTTTTTATCACGATCTTTTTTCAGCTTATCAATGCTGCGATAAATTTCGTCTCTGCCATGAATATCTTCTACCGGCAATTGCTCAGCAGCTGTTTTATGTTCTAAAATCTCGGCATCGATAGTTGCCAGGTGAGCTTGGATACGAGCCTTAAATTCGGCAGTTTTATTACGGAGCGCCTCATTGCTTAATCCAGCCAATGGTTCTCCAAATGAAAGCGCCTGTTGAACTATGGGCATTATTTTCTGAACATCTTTTTCACTTTTGCTGCCGCCCAATAACTTTGAGATAAATTTGAACATATTTTTTAATTCGTTGATAGATTCAATTGCATAGCCAAAAAAGGTGCTGAATTGCCCAAAACGACAATTTGACACTTCTTTTTCGAGCGGTCAAAGGTAAACAATTTGGCACCATACTTAGGCAATTGGGGTTTACCAACCAGATTTATCGCAAAACTTAACACAATTATGCGCTGTTCAACTATTTCTCTTGTTTGCTGCTTGCTGCTGATGGCTCCGTTTGTGAAGGCTCAAAGTAATGTTTGGGACTCGCTAAACAAGCGAAGACTAACCATCAATCAAAATCATTTATATGTGTTGGGATCTTGGGCCGCTGCCAATATTGTTCAGGGAAGCATTTCTGCCACCAATACCACCGGAAGTACCCGTTACCTGCATCAAATGAATGCCTATTGGAATACCGTTAACTTAGCAATTGCAGGATTGGGTATTTGGGCCTTGAAAATGCAGCTTAGGCAAAAAATTACGCCTGCAGACCTGCTTCAAGAGCAAAAAACCGTTGAAAAGCTGTTATTACTGAATTCCGGACTGGATGTTACATACATTATGACGGGTTTATATATGAAAGAGAAAGGACTGCGGCTGCAAAACGACCGGAATATCGGATTTGGGAATAGTTTGGTAATTCAGGGTAGTTTTTTATTGGTTTTAGATCTGGTTCAATACTTTGCGCACCAGAAAAATGGTAAAGCTATTTACGATCAAGCGAAAAAAGTGCAGTGGGGGGTTGGTGCGAATGGACTTGGACTCACTTACCGGTTGTAATGGCAGCTACTGGAACATTTTTCCGGCTGAATCGATGGTATTTTTGCACATATCAATGGAATTTCACCCCGTTTTGGTTAGTTTTGCACCCCAAACAAATGGGGCAAACTATAGAGCCAATTAAAGGTGCCTATTTCCAGACTATAAACATTGAAATTATTTATATATGGCAGGTCAGTTAAAAGAAGTACGGAGTCGGATTAAAAGTGTACAGAGCACTCAGCAAATTACTAAAGCCATGAAAATGGTGAGTGCTGCCAAGTTGCGTAGAGCCCAGGATGCAATTACACAGATGAGGCCTTATGCCAATAAGTTGCAGGAAATGCTGAGTAATATTGTGAGTAATTTAGATGGAGGGGTTTCCATTAAACTAGCCGAAGAAAGAACAATTGAAAAAGTATTGCTGATTGTGATTACCAGCGACCGCGGTTTGTGTGGGGGATATAATGCCAATCTTATTAAGTTAGCCAAAGCCACCATTGCCGAAAAATATACTGCCCAACACAAAAAGGGGAACATCACCATTTGGAATATTGGCAAAAAAGGATGGGAAGGCATGACGAAAGCCGGATATAAAACCGACGCCCGTTTTAAAGATATTTATCTGAAGCTCAGTTTTTCTCAGGTGCAAGAAGCAGCTGCTGCCGCAATGGTTGCTTTTGAAAGCAAGGAATTTGATGCCGTAGAATTGGTGTACAGTGAATTCAAAAATGCCGGTACCCAGCGATTTGTAGCAGAAAGATTTTTACCCATTCCAAAGGTTGCCAAAAAGGCCGGCGAAAAAAAGTCGGACTTTATTTTTGAGCCTGCAAAAGATCAGTTGATTGCCGAATTGATGCCTAAAATTTTAAATACACAATTGTACAAGGCGGTATTGGATGGTAATGCCAGTGAACATGGTGCTCGCATGACGGCAATGGATAAAGCTAGTGACAATGCCAACGAATTACTGAAATCTTTAAAAATAAGTTACAACAGAGCAAGACAGGCTGCCATTACTACCGAATTAACCGAAATAGTAAGTGGTGCTGCTGCATTGCAGGGCTCCTAACTGTAGTAAAACTTTTTTTACCCGGATACCTTATCAACCTACCATGGAGCTTAGTCAGATTATACCCCACATAGAAGTATTAATTTTTGCCAGCGAAAAGCCGCTTACTGCTCCCGACATTCTGGAACTGATTAACAATGCTTTTGGATTTATGGAGGAAAGGGCTACCATAGAACAAATAGATGCAGCACTTGATGGTATTCGCGAAAAATACAGTGCAGAATTTTATCCTTTTGAAGTAAAACAAAGCGGGGGTGGCTGGCAGTTTTTAACAAAATCAGTATATCATCCCACTATTGCACAATTGAATGGAGATAAATTTTTAAAGCGGCTTTCCAATGCTGCCCTAGAAACCCTTTCCATTATCGCCTATAAGCAACCCATTACAAAAGGAGAGATTGAAGCGATTCGGGGTGTGAACAGTGATTATAGTATTCAAAAATTATTAGAAAAAGAACTGATCATCATCAGTGGTAGAAATGAACATCTGCCGGGAAGACCCTTGGTGTATGCCACTTCACAAAATTTCATGGATTATTTCGGCATCAACTCATCCGGAGATTTGCCTGAAATAAAAGAAGTGTTAGCAGATCAGATAGTAGAAGCAACGGTAGTAAAGCCCGAAGACTTTACGGATTGGCCAGTTGCCGAAGAAACAAAGGCTGATGAAGAGTTGCCATTGGAAGAAACCTTGTCAACGGAAGAATCTAACATAGACACAACGCAGGCTGAGACTGATGAAACTCCCCAACCACCGGCTGAAGCATAATCGCAGGTTCACATCCTCCCTACAAGTATAGTATATTCGCATATGTTCAATCCCCTTTCAAACGAGGTATTGCGGCAGTTAGCCGATGAGTTTGGAACTCCCCTGTATGTATATGATGGAGAAAAAATTGCCGAACAATACCAATTATTACAATCCGCTTTTAACCCAGCCTCTACCCGATTTTTTTATGCTTGTAAATCACTAACCAATGTAAATATTCTTCGGCTGATTAAAAATCTGGGCTGTGGAATTGATTGCAGCTCAATTAATGAAGCATATCTGGCTATTCGGTCAGGCTGTTCACCCAACAACATATTATATACCAGCAATGGGATAGCTTTTGAGGAAATTGTAGCCGCTACCGAATTGGGAATCCATATTAATATAGACAGCCTGAGCAACCTAGAAAAATTTGGAGCTCGATTTGGCCATTCCTATCCGGTGGGCATCCGCCTACGCCCAAACATTATGGCAGGGGGCAACTTAAAAATTTCTACTGGTCACGAAAAAAGCAAATTTGGAATTCCGCTTGAAGATATCCAGCTTGTATTAGACCTGGTAAAAACCCATAACCTGCAAATCTCTGGCTTACATGTGCACACGGGCAGTGAAATAAAAGACGTAGCAGTTTTTCTACAGGTTGCCCAGTTATTAATTGACCTGATTCCAAATTTCCCCGAATTAACCTGTATCGATCTGGGTGGTGGATTTAAAGTCCCCTACCGGGATAATGAAACTGGAACTGATCTGAAGGAACTGGGTAGTAAAACCGCCGAAATACAAGCAGAAATTCAAACAAAATTTGGCAAGCAACTGGAAATATGGTTTGAGCCTGGCAAATTTTTAGTAAGTGAATGTGGCTACCTGATTACCCAGGTGAATGTATTAAAACAAAGTGGGCCAATCTTGTTTGCCGGTATCAACAGTGGTTTTAATCACTTGATCAGACCTATGTTTTACGATGCCTACCATCGCATCAAGAATATCAGCCATCCCAACGCAGCAGAAAAAATATATACCATTACCGGAAACATTTGCGAAACCGATCAGTTTGCCGAAAACAGGGCGCTGGCAGAAATCAGAGAGGGCGACTATCTGGTATTCTATAATGCCGGTGCGTATGGCTACGAAATGGCCAGCAACTACAATGCTCGCTTTAAGCCGGCGCAGGTATTACTTGAAAATGGAACATCCCGATTAATCAGCCGACGAGATACATTGGATGATTTACTTCGATTACAAATTTTATAGTAGCTTTATTAGATTCTTTCGCCCAACGGTCTGTTATGATTCAACCCAACAAAAATGATTGAGGTACAGCATTTATATAAAAGTTTTGGAGAAAGAGTGATTCTCGAAGATATTAGTGCAGTAATGGAAGCCGGCAAATGCAACCTAATCATTGGAACAAGTGGCAGTGGAAAAACAGTACTTACCAAATGCCTGGTTGGTTTATTTACCCCAGAAAAAGGGGAAATTCTTTTTAATGGCAAGAATATGCTCGAGATGGAACAAGACGAGCGCAAAATGCTGCGACAGCAAATTGGCATGCTGTTTCAGGGAACAGCTTTGTTTGATTCGATGACGGTTGAAGAGAATGTATTATTTCCGTTGAATATGTTTACTAAGTGGACTGCCGCCGAAAAAAGAAAGCGGACTACCGAGGTGCTGGATCGGGTAAATCTTAAGGATGCTCATAAAAAATATCCGGCAGAAATCAGCGGTGGCATGAAGAAAAGGGTAGGTATTGCGCGAGCAGTTGTAATGAATCCCCAATATTTATTTTGCGATGAACCCAATTCGGGCCTCGACCCGCAAACTTCGATGGTAATTGATAAACTAATTCAAGAAATTACCCGTGAGTATAACATTACTACTATTGTTGTTTCGCACGACATGAATAGTGTGATGGAAATTGGCGACCATATTATTTACTTACACCAAGGTCGCAAACAATGGGAAGGCAGTAATAAAGATATCATATTCAGCAAAAACGAACTGCTGAACAAATTCATCTTCGCCTCTGAATTTTTACAAGATGCCAAAGAATTGCGGATGATGGAACAACTAAAATCCAATCCCCCCTCATAATCATTCTCATGAATGCGTTACGCCCGTGCATTGTAAGTTTTGTATTACTCATGAGTACAAAATCTTTGTGTCAGGATACTATACCTCCCTTTTTAAAAAACAAGCAGCTGCCAGCATTTGAATTATTACTAACTGATAGCAGCAAATACAGCAGCAGTAATGCGTATAATTATCCCTATTTCACCCTGATTTATTTTTCACCGGAATGTGGACATTGTTTAGAAACTACGGAGCAACTGATTCGCCATTCGGATAGTTTGCAAAATACGCTGTTGGTAATGGCCGCCTATAAAACAGTGGATGAACTGAGCACTTTTAGTAAAAAATACCACCTGAATTTGTTTCAAAATGTATTGGTGGGAAGAGACACTCGCTATTTTATTGCGCCTTACTATGCTATTAGCTATACACCCTTTGTAGCGGTATATGATGCTAATCGGAAACTGTTGCAGTACTGGTCGGCGCCAGATCACCCTTTTGTAATCGGTGAATTAATGGCTGTTTTACAAAGAAAATAACATTGTTTTTGCGTTTTTTACTGCATAACACCCTGCCAAATACTAACTTTGCGAGGTAAAAATTAAATCAATCAATAGCTGCTTATGAAAATTACTGTTGTAGGTGCCGGAGCCGTAGGAGCAACCTGTGCCGATAATATTGCTCGCGCCCAACTGGCCGATGACCTAGTTTTGTTGGACATTAAAGAAGGTCTCGCCGAAGGTAAGGCACAAGACATGATGCAAACCGCTACCCTGTTGGGTTTTGATACCCGCATTACCGGAAGCACAAACGATTATGCAAAAACTGCCGGGTCGAATGTAGTAGTAATTACTTCTGGTATTCCTCGTAAACCGGGTATGACGAGAGAAGAATTGATTGGAACCAATGCCGGTATTGTAAAAGGCGTTACACAAAACATATTGCAATACTCACCGGATGCCATCATCATCGTAATCAGCAATCCGATGGATACCATGACGTATCTGGCACTTACCAGTACCGGACTTCCTAAAAACCGGATCATTGGTATGGGAGGTACATTAGATAGTGCAAGATTCAAATATCAGTTAAGTCAGCACCTGGCATGCAGCCCTGCTGATCTTAATGCAATAGTAATCGGCGGCCATGGCGACACTACCATGATTCCCCTGATAAGTAAAGCAACCTGGAATAGCATTCCGGTTACACAATTTCTTTCCGCTGCTCAGCAGGAGCAAATTGTTTCGGATACGATGGTAGGCGGTGCAACCCTTACCAAATTACTGGGTACTTCTGCCTGGTATGCCCCAGGTGCAGCTGGTGCTGCACTGGTTGAAAGCATTGTGCGGGATGAGAAAAAACTCTTTACCTGCTGCGTAAGTTTGAATGGCGAATATGGGCAGTCTGATATTTGTTTAGGCGTTCCGGTAGTAATTGGTAAGAATGGCTGGGAGAAAATTCTACCGCTGGAATTATCCGAAACAGAGCAGGCAATGTTCAATAAAAGTGCTGAAGCTGTTAGAAGTATGAATGAAGTGCTGAAAACTTTATAAAATAGCTGATCAATCAGTGAGAACCCGCCAATTCGGCGGGTTTTTTTATGCAGGTACTGTCTGTTATTTAGTTTCCATCAGCTCCTGCACCCATTGCTGTATTTGGGGTAGGTTTTGTTTTTCCATACAATTAAAATGACCTCTTGGGCAGCGGTCGTGGCCAATTTTACTGCAAGGACGGCAGCTGAGTTCAACTTCTGCTCGGCGTTGGGAAACAGGCAGGTTTCCATAATAGGGCGTCATACCAAATGCGGGAACCGTATTACCCCAAATGCTAATAATGGGCTTATGAAAAGCCGCTGCAATATGCATTAAACCGGTATCATGGGTAATAATCAATCGGGCCTTCTTAACTAAATCGGCACTCTCGGCCAATGAAAATTTACCACAAGCATTGTATATTTTAATGGGGTCGATAGCTGCAATTGCCGCTCCATTTACTTGATCCTCTTTTCCGCCCAGTAGAATAATAGGAAAAGAAATACGGCTACAAAGTTCTATCCAGTGCTTTACCGGCATCTGCTTGGTGGCATGTGCGGCCCCAATTACCATACCGATATACCCCATTTGATGGGAGAAAGGAATCTCATCGGAACGAACCTGCTCATTATTCGGAATAAAATAGTCTAGCCCCTTACCATCGTTCACTACCCCAAAAGATTGAACGGTTTGCAGGTATCTGTCTACTATGTGCTTATCTGGTAGGCGATTAATCTTAGCCACAGTCAACAACCATTTTTGCCAGTTGAGTTTAGGAAAACTAAAAGCAGGAACCCCTTTTAGTGCGCGCTTGATTTGCCAGGTACGTAAATTATGATGTAAATCTATGATGGCATCATACCCCTCCGTTTCTAGTTGGTGCATCATCAATTCTTTGCTGGAGCCCAAATTGATAATTCTGTGCACATAGGGGTTGGCGTTAAAAATTCCCCGAAACTGTTGTTTGGTAAGCACATGAATTTCTGCACCGGGTACTTGTTGGTGCAAACATCGGATAACAGGTGTAGTAAGCACAATATCCCCGATGGATGAAAAACGAATCACTAAAAACTTCATGAAATCCGGCGTATGAGATGTAAAAGTAGTGCTTAAGTAACTATTTACCCTTAGTGGAAGTCCATCAACCTATAAAATTCTCCCTTTATGCTTCTATATAATTCAGGTCTTTATGAAAAGTTTCCTCAGTAAAATAATAGGCCACCAATGTAATACCCATCACTATAGCACCGGTTATCATTCCGCTGGAACTTAAACTAAATCCCCATGCTTTTTGAAATAGGTCTAAAAACATCCAATTTATCAACGGCAAAGCACCTCTAACCATATTAGGAATAGTGGTGGCAGCCGTTGCCCGAAGATTAGTACCAAATTGTTCAGCACCCATGGTTACAAAAATTGCCCAAAAGCCGGTACTGAATCCCAAATAACCACAGATGGCATACATAGTGCTGTCGCTCGTATTAAACGAACTGAAATAGAACAAAAGACCCAATATGGATAATCCGTAAAAACTTAATAAAGCTTTCTTACGACTTTTAAATGCCTGACTTACTAAACCAATAGCAATATCGCCGATTGCTATACCTACATAAGCAAACATAATAGCCCTTCCACTATCAATATGATTGGCCCCATATAACTCACCCGCAAAGCGGTTACTGAAGTTTACCAATATGCCGATTACATACCAAGTAGGCAGCCCAATGAGGATGGCCAATATATATTTTTTAAACCGGCGGGAGTTATTAAAAAACATACTAAAATCGCCTCGGGAAACCCCTTTTTCTTTAGCCTCTTTAAACATGCCACTTTCGGCAACCGAGATACGTAGCAACAGTAATCCTATACCCAATGCCCCTCCAATTTTATAGCAGATTCTCCAGTCGTTGGTGAACTTGTAAATAAAATATGCGAAAACCGCACCGAATAATCCGATTCCGGCTACCATAGAAGTACCTACCCCTCTTTTTTCTTTGGGCAACAGTTCACTAACCAATGTAATTCCGGCACCGAGTTCTCCCGCCAATCCTATACCTGCCAAAAATCTAAGTAGGGCATATTGATCAACGGTTTGTACATAACCCGTAATAAAATTAGCCACCGAATACAGGGCAATAGATCCAAATAATACACTCAGTCGTCCTTTTTTATCGCCGAGAGTACCCCACAACACCCCTCCAATCAACAATCCAATCATTTGCCAATTGATAATTTTTGTGCTGGCAGCCAGCACAGCCGCTTTATTGCTAAGTTCTAGTCCAACACCCTCTAAACTAGGTTCCCGAACAATGTTAAACAACAACAAATCATATACATCAACAAAATATCCCAGGGCTGCCACCAATACAGGGATAGAAAATATCGAAACTTGCTTTTGACTCATACATACTATTTAGTGTATCAATAAACTTACGAAATACTTTCAATTAAAATACGCAAAAAAGAATACAGCAGCAGTGGCATGCCCATCAGGTTTCAATAAAATCCATGTCTCTGCCATAGGTTTCTTTGGTATAGATTAAAGCCCATATGGCCAGCGATAAAACTAAAACTGCACAAATCATTCCTGCTTGCAGATAACTATGGGTAAACTGTTGCAGCAACTTTTGCAAAAGAATAATCAGGGGCAATAATCCCCTAACCAAGTTGGGGATGGATATGGCTGTTGTTGCCCGAAGATTCGTGCCAAATTGCTCAGCCGACATAGTTATGTATAAAACAGAGATCCCAGATCCAAATCCTAAAATTGCGCAAATCGAATACATTGTAAATAAGGTTCCCCAACCTTGAAACTGCCAGAAAAAGAGGAAAACCGCACTTATCAGGATAACATAGAACACCCAAAGTGCCTTTTTTCTGCTTTGCAAATAATTACTTAGCAATCCGGCACAGATATCGCCCAGTCCGATTGCGATGTATTGATAAAAAATTGCCTTAGCCGGATCAACCCCTGCGATACCCATTTCTTTTCCAAACTGATCAGAAAAGGTAATCAACACACCAATTACAAACCATACGGGAAAGCCTATTAATACGCCACGCAGGTATCGCATCAATCGAGGGCGATTGTTGATGAGCATCCTAAAATCTCCGCGTCGGGTTGCTGTTTCTTTTACGGTATTGTATAAGCCGCTTTCCATCATATTTGCCCGTAAAAACAACAATAAAAATCCTAACCCACCACCGATATAGTAACAAAGCCGCCAATCTTGAAACAGGTTGTACACTAAAAAAGCTACCAGAGCACCGCAAACTCCGGTAGTAGCAATTATAGTGGCGGCCAATCCTCTTTTATGTTTGGGTAACATTTCAGTAACCAGGGTAATGCTGGCGCCGAGTTCTCCTGCTAAACCCACTCCGGCAATAAAACGAACCAATACATATTGTGGAACAGTTTGCACCATGCCATTAGCGATATTGGCCAATGAATAGAGTAATATAGAACCGAAGAGAACACTTAGTCTGCCCTTTTTATCGCCCATAATTCCCCAGGCAATTCCGCCTACGGTTAGTCCAATCATCTGTACACTAATAATCAATTCTCCGCTGTGCAATACCTGATCCGGACTGAGGCCCAGTGATTGTAGACTGGGTTTTCGGATGATGGAAAATAACAGCAAATCGAAAATATCAACAAAAAATCCAAGAGCGCCAACCAGCACCGGCAAAGAGAGTATGCCCGGAGATATTGATTTGCTTTGCATAGTTCAGGATGGATCGCTGTTGGATGTAGTATTTCCTTTATGGAAAATCAACTTATAAATAATGGGAGCGGTGGTAACCAATACAATACCCAACACAATCACTTCGAGATGCAACCGTAAATCAAACCCAAACTGAGACAATATCCACTTTTGCAAAAAGTGCCCGGCAAATAACATAGTAAATACCCAGGCAATACAGCCTACCACATTATAATAACTAAACTTCTTGTAGTTCATATCTACAATGCCGGCAACAATGGGGGCAAATGTTCGAACGATTGGTATAAAGCGGGCAATTACGATAGCACCGCCACCATGTTTTTCATAAAAATCATGCGCTTGGGTTAGGTATCTTTTTTTAAAGAGCATGTTATCTTTCCAGTCGTACATTGCATGTCCCACTTTTTTTCCAAACCAGAAGCCCACAAAATTGCCAATGATTCCGGCAGCAGAAATCAGCAGGGCGATTACAATCAAATCTAACACTTCACTACCCGGACCAATTACAGCCCTGGCAATATCACTACTATAAATACCTGCAACAAAAAGTAGGCTATCCCCCGGCAGAAAAAAACCGGCAAAAAGTCCTGTTTCGGCAAATACTACAAATAATATCAACCACAATCCGCCATGTTCTATATAGAACTGTGGCTGTAAAAGTTGGGTCCAATGAAATTCGGCAGCAAGTAAAATTGGCAATAGCATGGGGATGTTTGATTGGGTATTATAGGGTATCTGGGATTTCTTGAGCAGGACCTAATTCATTTTCCCATTTACTTACAACGGTGGTGGCTAGGGTATTTCCCAGCACGTTGGTAGCGGTTCTAAACATATCGCAGAAATGGTCGATGGGTAGGATAAGGGCAATGCCTTCTGGCGGTATGTTAAACATGGCACAGGTGGCGGTAACAATAACCAGGGATGCGCGGGGAACTCCGGCAATGCCTTTACTGGTAAGCATCAGCACGAGCAACATGGTTAATTGAGTGCCCAAATCGAGGTGAATGTTATTGGCCTGTGCAATGGCCAAACTGGCAAAAGTCATATACATCATACTTCCATCCAGATTAAACGAATAACCAAGGGGAAGGATAAAGGATACAATTTTATTCTTGCAACCAAATCTTTCCAATTCTTCGGTGAGTTTGGGAAATACGGCTTCGCTGCTGGTGGTGCTAAAGGCGATGATAAGGGGCGAAGCAATTCGGCGTAATAATTCGGGTAATCTTTTTCTGAGTATTAAATACCCAACTGAAAGCATTATTACCCAAAGTATGGCAATACCAATTAAAAAGTAAAGCATGTATTTGCCATAAAACACAAATACTTCCAATCCTTTGGATGCAATCACTGCTGCTATGGCCCCAAATACGCCTAGGGGGGCAACATTCATTACGTAGCCTACCATTTTTAGTATCACATGCGAAACGGCATCCAGTGCTTTTACAATAACCTTGGCTTTGTCGCCCATAGAGGCTGCCGCTACGCCAAAGAAAATACTGAAAATTACCAGCTGCAAAATTTCATTGGTAGCCATGGCTTCTATCACACTCCGCGGAACGATGTGCTCTACAAATTGCTGTAAGCTAAACTGTTGGGTATTGCTTACCAATTTTCCGGCTTCTGTTTTATCTAATACTGCATTTGAAAAACCAGCTCCCGGCTGAAAGAAATTCACCAATACCATACCCAACAGCAAACTAATCAATGAGGCCCCAATAAACCAGAGCATTGCTTTACCACCTACCCTACCAACGGCTTTCAAATCACCCAGCTTGGCAATACCCACCACCAGGGTAGAAAAAACAAGGGGGGCAATAATCATCTGCACCATCCGGATAAAGACGGTGGTTAATAATTTAATGTTTTTTGAGAAAGACTCAATAAATGCAGGGGAAGCCTGGGTATGCACTATATACCCCAATAGGGCTCCGGCAAACATGGCAATTAGGATGTATAAAGTGAGCCGGTTAGACTTTTGCATATACCAAACAGATTATTTCGCAATATAAGGATTCCACGTTAAACCCATCCCTTATCCCCATTTCAAAAACTTTTATAGCGGAAAACAAAGAATTGCCTATTTTTCCATTAGTTTTTATTGAAATCTTAACTAAGCATTTATGAGTTTATTCAGCAGAAAAAAATCGTTGGATGTTCTGATGGCGCAGGCCGGGGACTCCGAAAAAGGTTTAAAAAGAACCCTGGGTGCGGGCAGTTTGATTGCCCTGGGTATTGGAGCCATTATTGGTGCGGGGCTATTTGTAAGAACGGCCGCAGCTGCCGGTGAACATGCCGGACCAGCCGTTACCCTATCCTTTATTGTAGCCGCTATTGGTTGTGCCTTTGCCGGATTATGCTATGCAGAATTCGCATCTATGATTCCTATTGCCGGTAGTGCTTATACCTATGCCTATGCCACCATGGGCGAATTGGTTGCCTGGATTATTGGTTGGGCTTTGATTTTGGAATATGCACTCGGTGCTGCCACCGTTTCTATCGCCTGGAGTGAGTTTTTAAATAAACTATTAGAACAATATCATCTGGGGTCAATCCCCTACGAATGGAGCCACTCCCCTTTCGAAAAGGCATTGGATATTAATAATGTAATGCATGTGGGTATTATGAACGTACCTGCCTTGTTCATTTTATTACTGCTTTCTTTGTTACTCATCAAGGGTACCCAGGAATCGGCACTGGTAAACTCTGTGATTGTTATTGTTAAAGTGGCTATCGTTATTTTGTTCATCATCATTGGCTGGAAATATATTAACTCTGCCAACCATACTCCTTTTTTAATTCCTGCAGATGCTCCCCCGGCCCTCAAACCTGATGGTACTTTTTACGATTATAGTGGACTTTTCAACCATGGTTTATATGGCGTTTTAACAGGTGCAGGTATCGTATTTTTTGCTTTTATCGGTTTCGATGCAGTATCCACGGCTGCGCAGGAAGCTAAAAATCCTCGAAAAGATATGCCTATCGGTATTTTAGGTTCCTTGGTTGTTTGTACCATTTTATATGTACTTTTTTCATGGGTATTAACCGGTGTTGCCCCCTATACTGATTTCGTTAAATCTGGCAAAGAAGCTTCTGTTGCCTATGCCATTGAAACCTATATGAAGGATCAGATTTGGCTTGCCAAGGTTGTAACCATTGCCATTCTTGCTGGTTTCTCTTCGGTTATTCTAGTAATGTTGATGGGTCAGAGTCGGGTATTTTATACAATGGCAACCGATGGTCTTTTACCCAAGATGTTCTCCGATTTACATCCCAAATACAGAACCCCCTATAAATCGAATATGATTTTGTTCTTATTTGTAGGAGCATTTGCGGCATTTGTACCTTCCAAAGTAGCCGGCGACCTTACAAGTATTGGAACCCTTTTCGCCTTTATTCTGGTGTGTGTTGGTGTATGGGTAATGAGAGTGAACGAACCTGGTAGAGAACGTCCTTTTAAAACCCCCCTTGTACCACTAGTTCCAATTTTGGGGATGGTGGTTTGTGCTGCAATGATTTATGGACTTCCCAGAGAAACTCAATTGAGTGCGCTGGGATGGATGGTTTTAGGATTATTGGTGTATTTTGGCTACAGCAAAGCCAACAGCAAACTAAAGGAATAATATATTCCATTTTGTATATACTTACAACAGCCGAATCAGTACCTGATTCGGCTGTTGTATTTCAAAGGGTTGGTTTCTACGGTTGCAAAGCGTAATTTTGCAGTCCCGGTTAGGCTACCGGATCAAAACACATACTATGGGAAGGATTTTTGAGGTTAGAAAAGCTACCATGTTTGCCCGATGGGATCGCATGGCGAAACAATTCACCCGCATTGGGAAGGAAATCGTAATTGCAGTAAAAGCCGCAGGCCCCGACCCTGCTACCAATCCCGCTTTGCGGAGATGTTTTCAGAATGCACGAAGTGTGGGCATGCCCAAAGATCGGGTGGAAGCCGCCATTAAACGGGCTACCGGAAAAGATACTACTAACTATGAGGAAATTTTATATGAAGGCTACGGACCGCATGGGGTAGCCATCTTGGTAGAAACCGCCACTGATAACCACGTAAGAACAGTAGCCAACGTGAAAAGTCATTTCAATAAAGGCAACGGTGCCATGGGAACTACCGGAAGTGTAAGCTTCCAGTTTAAGAAAATGGGGGTATTTAAACTAAAACCCGAGGGACTGAATACGGAGGAACTGGAATTAGAATTGATAGATGTGGGGCTGGATGAAATGGGGGAAAGTGTGGATGAGCAGGGAAATGCCATTATCGTTTTACGCTGCCAGTTTGTTGATTTTGGTAAATTGCAAAAGGGTTTAGAAGACAAAGGAATTTCCCCTATTAGTGCCGAGCTGGAATGGATTCCCGAAAATACAGTTCCCGTTAACGATGAACAGGCAGAAGAGATTAGTAAGCTGATAGAGCGGCTTGAGCAAGACGACGACGTGAATAAGGTATTCCATAATATGGGTTAATATAAACCCGCTAATTTTTATCGGTGGAGCATTCCACAACACAACTCGCTGAACACAACAAGCGCCGGTTGATTTTTTTCGACGGGGATTGTAATCTTTGTCAATATGCCGTTCAATTTGTTATACAACGCGACCAAAAAGGGCGTTTCTGTTACGCTTCTTTACAAAGTGAAATAGCGAATAAATTGCTTTCCGATTCTGGCCAAGTACCATTGGAATTAAGCACTTTTATTTTATGGGAGGAAGGAAGAATTTTTTATCGGTCAACAGCCGCACTTAGAGTAGCAAAGGGTTTGCCGGCATTATGGCCTTTGTTGTATGCATTTATTATTGTACCAATCTTTATTCGGGATGGGATTTATAATTGGATAGCAGCTAACCGGTATCAATGGTGGGGGAAGTCGGCAAGTTGTTTGATACCTAAGCCAGAGTGGAAAAATCGTTTTCCGGAAACCCTCGAAGCGCTGAATACACGCGTGTAACTATTCCTGCATCATTTGCAGCACCAGTTCTACCACCTGCTCGGCATTGGGCTTGCCAAAATAGTCGCCATCGCTGCCATAGCCGGTGCGGTGTTCTTTAGCGGTGAGTGTTCTGGGGCTCACATCTAGGTAGCGGAAAGCTTTTTGTTCTTCCATTACTTTTGCCAGCATGTAAGCCGAAGCACCTCCGGGTACATCTTCATCCACAAACAGGATGCGGTTGGTTTTTTTCAGCGATTCAATAATGGCATGATTGGTATCGAAAGGTAACAGCGTTTGCACATCTATGATTTCGCAATCAATTTCCATCTGGGCTAATCGCTGAGCAGCTTCTTCTACTATGCGAAGGGTAGAACCATAGGATACAATGGAAATATCCTGACCCTGGCGAATAATCTCGGGTATGCCCAGTTGAACGCGGAAATCGAGGGGGTTATCGGGCATTTTTTCTTTCAACCGATATCCATTTAAACATTCTACAATAATTCCGGGGTCGTTCCCTTGCAATAAGGTATTGTACATACCCATGGCCTGCACCATATTTCGGGGAACGCAAATATGCATACCCCGGAGTGCATGCACCATCATACCCATGGGTGATCCGGTATGCCAGATACCCTCTAAGCGATGTCCGCGGGTGCGGATAATGAGCGGATAACTTTGCAGGGCAGTGGTTCTAAAATGAACGGTAGCCACATCATCACTCAAAGTTTGCAGGGCGTATAAAATATAGTCGAGGTATTGTATTTCAGCAATCGGTCTTAATCCACGCAGTGCCAATCCTATGGCCTGCCCTACAATAGAAAGTTCACGAATACCTGTATCGGAAACCCGATCAACCCCATGCTTCTCTTGTAATCCCGCAAATCCCTGATTCACATCGCCAATTTTGCCTACATCTTCCCCAAATGCATATACAAAAGGATTATGGGTAAGTAGCTGATCGAAATAGCGATTAATAATTTCATAGCCATTCAACACTAATGACTGCTCGGAATAAACTGCTGGAATACCTTTAACTAAGCGGGTGTTTTTGGGTCCCTCATTGTATAGATGGGTATCGTATAATTGTTGGTTGGCAGCTTGGAGTTCGGTTAGATAGCCTTTTACTTTTTCTGCGCTTGGCGAGTTGGGTGCGAGTTCGAGCGCGATGGAGAGTGATCGCATCCCATCTCTGCGTAATAATTCTTTACCGGAAAGTAAGTGAGATGCCATAGACTGCAGCTGCTGATATACCTGCATATCATTTATTACCATTTCGCGTATCAGTTCTCCGGCTTTTTTTGCCTGTTGCTGAATAGGTAACTGATAATCGTCCCATGCGATTCTTCTACTTTCTTTTACAAAATTTCTTGCCTCCGCTTCTAGGGTATTGAGTTCATCAGCAGTGGCGAGTTCGCATTGCAGTAACCACGCTTTCATTTTTTTATTACAATCCCATTCCCGTTCCCACTCCAGTCGTTCGGCCGTTTTATATCTTTCGTGGCTTCCGCTAGTGGAATGCCCCTGAGGTTGGGTAACTTCCTGCACATGAAATAGCACCGGAACATGATCGATGCGTAATTGATGTATAGCCGATTCAAACACTTCACACATGCCGGCATAGTCCCAGGCTTTTACAGTATAAATCCGAATGCCATTGGTGCCTTCTTCTTTTTCCATTCCACTGAGTGCTTCTGAGATAGACCCTTTGGTAGTTTGGTATTGAGTAGGAACAGATATGCCATAGCCATCATCCCACACAAATACTGCCAAGGGTATTTGCAAAACGCCTGCTGCGTTAATGGCTTCCCAAAAATGACCTTCCGATGTACTGGCATCTCCAATGGTGCAAAAGCAAACCTCATTTCCTGATTTGCTCAGTTTCGAAAATAATTCGGGCTGAGGGGCATTGCGAAATAATTTAGAGGCCCAGGCTAATCCAACGGCTCGTGGCATTTGAGATGCCGTAGGAGCCATATCGGAAGAAGTATTTTTTCTATTTACAATATCCAACCAATTTCCATCGGAATCGGTAACTGGAGTGGCAAAATGGGCATTCATTTGACGGCCGGCACTAAAAGGGTCGTTTGCCGGATTAGGGTCGCCATATAGTTGCGCAAAAAATTGCTGCACAGTTGAAATACCAGTTGCAAACATAAAAGTCTGGTCGCGATAATAACCCGCCCTAAAATCGCCCGGCTGAAAAAATTTGGCAACGGCAATTTGAGCAACTTCTTTACCATCACCAAAGATGCCAAATTTGCCTTTTCCGGTTAATACCTCTCTTCTACCTAGTAAACTAACTTCACGACTGATAACAGCTATGCGATAGTCTAGCAAGATTGCTTGCCGGAATGCTTCAAACGACATTTTACTGTCTGCCCCCTCTTGAGATACGGGATAATCCATGCGGCAAATTTAGTGTTACGCGCTCAATAGGGCGAAGGAAAATAGTGTAGAAAGTAAAAAACAGCCATTCAGGCAACAAAATGGGGAGAAAATGGTATCTATAGAGTGTTAAAAACTTATAAAAATGCCTGTTTTTACGAACAGATGACAAAGAAGTAGTGAGTTTTAAGTAATTTTAGGTTACAAAAAATATTATCTATGAAAAAAATTCTATTTGCAATATTTCTGTTAGGTGCTGGTTTTACAGCATCTGCCCAAACCGAAGCTACCACCACTACCCAATGGGAAATTGGTAAAGTATTGGAAATCACCAATGCCAATTTCAATGCGGGAGAAAGACCAGTAGGTGTTCCGGTTGATTATGTTATTGAGATTAAAAATATCAGCAAAGACTCAGTTACGCTGCTAAATGCTAAAGCGGGTTGCGGTTGTACTACCCCCAATTTTACCCCCAATCAGCGTTTCGGTCCTGGTCAAACCGTTAAAGTTTCCATCAGTTTTAATGGGGGAGTTACGGGTCCTTACACCAAGCTTACGCAGATATTTTTCGATCATGACATGACGCAAAATGCTATGTTATCGGGAGTGGGTGTGGCCCCCAAGCAGGAAGCTGCCCCAGCAACCCCTCAAACTGCTACCCCTGTTAAACATTAATTACCCTAATTATTAATAGATGAAATCTTTTTTATCTCTGCTGTTTTTTTTCGGCATGATTTCTCTGGTGAATGCGCAGTCCGAAATAACCTTCGCGGAAAAAACACATTCATTCGGAAAAATTCAGCAGCATGTTCCGGTAACCTATGTATTTAGTTTTACCAATAGCTCTACCCGTCCGGTTGTGATTGAGAATGCTGAGGCAGAATGTGGCTGTACCAAACCGGAATATAATAAGGGAGCCATTATGAAAGGGAAGACCAGTGAAATAAAAGTTACTTATAATTCAGAGAATGCCGGCAGTTTTAAAAAGAATGTTACTGTTAAATTTGCCGGATTACCTACCCCTTATATCTTAACAATCGATGGGGAAGTGATTCCTGAAAAAAAATAAGCCCGGTTTCAACTTAACAAAACAAAAACGCAACCCAATTAGGTTGCGTTTTTTGTTTTGAACAGCGGCTGAGTCGTTCTATCTTTGTGGTATGCCAAATATCAGTAAGCGTGGGCAACTTATGCCCTCCTCCCCCATCAGAAAATTAGTGCCCTTTGCAGAGGCCGCCAAGAAAAAAGGAATCCGGGTGTATCATTTAAATATTGGTCAGCCCGATATAGTAACCCCACCTGCCATGCTGGAAGCTGTAAAAAACAGTGATTTTACTATTTTGGAATACAGTCATAGTGCCGGTAATGAAAGTTATCGCCAAAAGCTAACCCAGTATTATGCTTCTGTTGGAATTGAGGTAACCGCGCAGGAAATTATCATCACCACCGGGGGCAGCGAAGCGATTCAATTTGGCATGCTGGCCTGTTTAGATGCAGGCGATGAGGTAATTATTCCAGAGCCCTTTTATGCCAACTATAATGGATTTGCTGTGGCTGCGGGGGTAACCGTTATTCCCGTTACTTCTTATATTGAAGATGGTTTTGCATTGCCTCCCATTAGTGAGCTAGAGAAAAAAATTACCCCGCGTACCAAAGCGATTGTTATTTGTAATCCCAATAATCCAACAGGCTATTTATATACGGCGGCTGAAATGGACCAATTGAAAGAGTTGGTGTTGAAGTATAACCTGTTTTTGTTTTCGGATGAAGCGTATCGAGAGTTTTGTTATGAGGGGAAGCATATCAGTGCCATGCACCTGAAAGGGGTGGAAGAACAGGTGATTTTGATGGATACAATCAGTAAAAGATACAGTGCCTGTGGTGCCAGGATTGGTGCACTGATAACCAAAAACAAGTCGGTGCTGGAGGCAGTGATGAAGCTGGCCCAGGCCCGATTAAGTCCGCCCTCTTTTGCCCAAATTGCTGCAGAAGCTGCGATTGATTTGCCAGCCGATTATTTTAATGAAACGCAGGAAGAATATCGTTCACGGAGAGATTTGTTAGTTGCCCGGCTGAATGCGATACCGGGGGTATTTTGTCCAAACCCCGGCGGGGCATTTTATGCAATTGCCCGCTTACCTATAAATGATTCGGACCAGTTTTGTCAATGGCTGCTGGAAGATTTTGCTTTTGATGGAAAAACGATTATGCTGGCTCCGGCAACGGGTTTTTATGGAACGCCCGGATTGGGCAAGGATGAGGTAAGACTGGCCTATGTGCTGAATAAGACCGATATCAATACTGCGATGGATTGTCTAGAAAAAGCCTTGGCCATCTACCCAGTGAAAAAATCATATTAAATTAAATTTTAAATTATTTTTAATTTAATATGATTTTTTTATTAAGTTTTAGCAACAAATAATTGGAAAAACAAAAAATAATATTCTATTATCATATTTTATATGTTTTTCAGAAAAAAAGCGTATATTTACATAAGCACCTGATTACTAAGTCCCCTATTTAGAATATTTCACCTTTTTTCATATTTGGCAAGCAATCGTAAATTTCCCCTGTTTCTACAGGGGATTTTTTTATTACTTCACCGACCTTACAAACTCACCTTGCTCATTTTGTAGGGAATAACACAAATTGGGATTTACCTGCCCATACATTCTTCCATTTCTCACCTCAAAACTCATATATAGTTTCCCATTCTCCCGCCAACCTTGCCCGCGCTTTTCTTGTCCTTTTTCATAATACACTTCTTTCAGGGGTTTTCCCGAAGCATACCACTCTTTAAACCACCCTTCATATTGTCCGTTTCGGAAGTGATATTCAAAACGAGGCTTACCATTATCCCACCATCCGGTATGTACGCTATCTTTTTCACCCAGATGAAAATAGCGGCGGGCATTAATTTTGCCGGAAGTATAATACCATTCAGCCCACCCCTCCTCCTTACCTTGAAAATAAGATTGCCGGCTAATTACCTGTTTCGCAGAATCGCGTTGAAGAACCGTGCCGCTATATGGTTGCCCTTGAAAATACATACTGCTATTGTTCCAATGTAAGAAAGTGTCGGTACTTTCAACTAGTCGGTTAGGCATTAGTAGGTTATCAGCAGCAGTGTTCCGTTTATCGGAAGGATGATTTCGGCAACCGCCAGCCACTATTGCAAACAACCCTATACCCAACAAATAAGCCGGCTTCATGGTTGTAATAATTTTTGGATATCCTTCATAAGTAAATCAACTTCTGCTGCTGAAGTACCCTTATAAATTCCCCGAATTGCCCGGTTCTGATCTATCAATAAAAGATTCTCCGTATGTAAAAAATCCTTGCTGGTTTTCTGCATACCCATATCTTCATCTGCAAAATAGTCTCGCCGAGCCAATTGGTAAATACTATCCCGATTACCTGTTACCAACCACCATCTTTTACTGTTGACTCCATACGTGTTTGCATACTGTAATAACTTGTCGGGCTGATCGGTTTCGGGCGTTACACTATAACTCACCAACATGATTCGGTTATCCTGCAAAAATTGTTCTTGCACTCTCTTCAGCTGCAGGGTTAGGTTACGGCAAATACCCGGACAGGCTGTGAAGAAAAAACCGGCCACGTATATTTTACCGGTCAGACTCTTTTCAGTAATCGTATCTCCTAACTGGTTTACCAGTCGAAAAGGGGCAATATGATGTTGGAAAAAGGCAGGGTTGGTGTCGGTATTTTTCCAATGGGGGGTAAATCCGGGATCTGAATAGTATGGCAGGGAGGTATCTGCAGCAATAGTTGGCTGGTTGGAGGGGGAATGGCAGAACAAAAAAACTAAACTGAGTAGACCTACTAAAAATGATTGAACTACCGGCAAACGGTTATTTTTCCTGTTCCGGATTATTTGGGCTGCTGACCAAGCTAGCAGGCTGTATCTGAGGTTGTAATGCTTTTTCAATATCCTTATATTTTTGGTATTGTGCAGCACTTAACACGCGGCGAATCTGCTCATCTCGTTGCTTAACTAAGTCTGACCCATTTTTCAAGGCGGAACTTTTTTGTAAGAATTGATTATTCATTTAACCGTTGAAATTGAAACTGGCGGCAAATGTATAATAAATAACAACGTATTAAAAAGATTTTATTAACAAAAACGATATAAAACATCAAATGTTGATAAAATGTGTGTGACTACCTGTAATTTCTATTGAGTAACCGATCCCTTAGCACCATAAAAACCGGCCCCATTAATATAGGGCGCATCTGCCGTTATATGATAGTGATAAATACCATTCGGATAATCAGCCGTAACGCTGGTATGCCCATGATAGGCATCTAAATCGGCACTCACCATGGTTTTACCGTTTTCGGAAGGGCCATATACTGGAAATCCATCCAATAAAAATCCAATCAGTGCCGATTTGGTTTGATTCAGGGTTATATACAAAGGTTCGATATGATAATGATAGGTAGCCGTTGGATCTGGGTGTCCGTTATATTGATCAAAAGAATTGATTTCATTGGTTAGTGGCTGATTGGGCCCGGCATATTGATTATAGATAGCCACCCCATTTACTGCAATACCTATGGGGCCGAGTGGGGTTGGTTGGTGGGCAGCATCCACTGCCGGATTAGCAGGAATTTTAAATACAAAACTTTTAGTACCGATGGTGTTGGGATTTTTATTAAAAGCAGGATTGTTGCCATTGTATGCCTCATACCGGCTATCACTTGTAGCGAAATAACAACTCTTGTGATCCGGCACTCCATTGCTTTTCAGGGTGATAAAATTTCCATCAGAACTAATAACTACAGCAGTAGCAAATTTTTTAAACACAGCGGGTACAATTGCAGTAGTTGAAGATGTATTGGTATTCGTATCTTTTTTACAACTCATTGCACTTAACATACCAATGCATACAGTAATAGTTAACAACTGAACAATTCTTGTTTTCATGTTATTTTTTTGATTGTTTTTTATAAAAAATTATGATAGAACTAGTTAACTGAATCGCCTGATAATCTCTTTCCCGGATGGTGCGGAGGAGGAGGCCCTGGTGGGTGGTGACCAGGTGGTGGTGGTCCATCTCCCGGACGATGATGAGGGGGCGGCGGCGGTGGTCGATCGCCTGGAGGAGGACCCGGAGGCATTTCGCCATTGCCATTCATCTCGGAATTACCTGAAAATGATGGCGGATGATTGGGTTTACTGAGGTTATCCGGCAGCTCTTTTCCAGGGGGCTGATTTGGGCGGGGTGGCATACCGCCAATTATTGTACCCACCATTTGCCGAAGGAGCGAATCGAACCTTTCCATTTGTTGGGGGGTAGTAACTGCTCTAACTTTTTTAATAAAAGAAAAAGTTAGTTTATCCAATGCCTGTTCGTTATCAGCCACCAAGCGGGTTGCCTGGTCTAGCTCGGATTCAGATACATTGGTTTTACGTGTTAAAGAAAACAACGAATCCTTTAAAGTCCGTTTTTTTTCCAACAGAGGTTGCATGCCCATTTCATGTTCGCTTCGAAGCGTTAAAATTTGTTGGCGCTGGATGGAATCAAAATGCATCACCTGCATAAGATGACCGATACCGCCACTAAAGGGCTCTCGGGGAGGATGCGGTTTTTTCATCTGCATCGTCCAAAAAACAATCAATGAAATCAGGTTGGCAGCAACCAGCCCTACTATTGCAATAGCCCACCAACGAGGAAGAACAGGGGTAGTCATAATGGTTCATTTATCAGTTAGGTTATATCCCGAAGTAACATTTAACTCGAAAGCCAACTGCTGCAAGCTATTGTTAGTTGCTGTGGATGTTTGCAGATCTGATGAGCGGGCGGAAAAAATAATCCAGCAATTCAGCAGAAAAAATATACCCAAAGTTGCAGCTATTGCAGCCGGGCGAAATATCAGCCAATGTTGCCATCCCAGCACATCAGCTGGAGCAAAAAGTTGATGCATCACTTTTGCAGAAAAAAATGGGGGGGCAGCAGCCTTTTGTATAGAATGAAGGCTATTCAATATTGCCTCTGTCTGTTGAATATTTTCCATTTAGTTTATTGCTTTGAATCGTATGATTGCAAATATTTTCTCAGATTTGCTTTGGCCCGATGTTGCAAGGCCTCTATTGCTTTTACGGTTGTTTCCATAATTTCAGCTGTGTCTGCATAACTTAACCCTTCTGTTTTAATCAAAATCCAGGCAATCCGTTGTTGTTCTGGTAATGATTGAATGGCTTTGAACAAAATGGCAGCCAGTTCTTTTTGCTCTGCTTGCACCCCGGGATGATGGAAATCAGTGCCGGCTGTTTTTTCATTTCCTGCAAACCAATTTTTCCATCTGCGAAACCCTTTTTGTTTTCTTTCCCAGCCCAGTGCTTTGGTTACCGCAATCCGATACATCCAAGTACTTAACTTAGCGTCTCCCCGGAAAGTACCTATAGACCGAAAAACCTGTATATACACTTCCTGAGCTAAGTCTTCGGCAACTGCGGCATCCTGCACAATTCCCAGAAGGGTATTAAATACCCAGTCCTGCGTTTCGCTCAACAGCTGTTGATAGGCTGCCGACTCTCCCTGCTGTAAGGCAGCAATAAATTCCGAATCGTTCAACTGTTAGGTATTAAGTGAATAAGATGTTACAACTTACTAAAACCTTCGCTAAGTGCTAAATTCTCGCTTTATTTGTATTTCCCAGCCTTCAACGGTATTGGCAATGCCAGATAAATTGTTATAAAATCCAAAAAAATAATATATGGGCAATTTTTTGTGGGGTAATTGTATCCTTATTCTATGAAAAAAATATGGCTATTTCAGGGGTTAGTATTTTGGTTATTCAGCTGCCAGTTTTCATGGGGGCAGAGTTACCATGCCATGAATGGCTCTTCGTATACAGGTAGTATATCCCGCTTTAACAATCCGGCATCCCCTATACTAGGAGCATATGCTTGGGAAGTATCCCCTCTTTCCTTTCAGGTATCGCTTACCAGCAACTCGTTTTATTTAGATACCAGCTCCTTTCGGGTTAGAGGGGGGTTGATGAATCATTTTGTTCACGGAAATGCAGATATTAGTATCCTAAATGGTATGTTTAAAATCGGTTCAAAATGGGCATTTAGTGGAGGAATCAGGGCACGCTCGTATAACCATTATCGAACCCAGCCTGTAAATATTGTAGATACCACTACCAGTTTATCCAGTTTTTTGCAAGACAACCGCACTACCCCCTATATTGGAGGATTTATAACTCATACTGGCTGGTTAGAGGGAGATTTAAATGTATCCAGATTATTGGTATCGAATGCATCAGGAAAATTGAGTGCCGGTATAACCTTACAAATTATGAAAGGAGTATCAGGGGCTTATCTTTCTTTACGGCAGGTTACCTACCAAGAATTGGTGAGTGGGCCAGATACAGCCTATGTTTTTACGGGTGGCAGTGGTAAATTTGGCTATTCCTCTCTATATGATCCTGCCACTACTATTGATAAATTTAAAGATGTTCTAAACCAATCACTTCCCTCTTTAGGTGCAAGTTTTGGGATAGAATACCTCCATTACGATCGTAAGGCGGATGAGAACAACCAGAAAAACCCATTGGCGTATAGCTGGAAACTGGGAATAAGTTTGTTAGATATTGGCGCCAACCGATATCAATTTGCGGAACCTTCCCGAAGCTTTGCAGACCCCATATATCCCATAACGGATGCACAGTTAGAGAACTCCATTACGGGTGCCAATAATTTGCCCGACTTAGTAGATTCTGTAAGCACCTTATTTAACACAGTTACCCCACTAACGGGCATTTTTACCGTTAGTTTGCCTACCAAACTTGTGGTAAATTTTGATAAAAAAATCAACAGGAACCTATTTGTAAATGCGAATTTGAATCTCAATTTAGTTTCCGATGCAGCTACTAAAAAACTGAAAGTACGAGAATTCAATTTGATAACCCTTACTCCTCGCTGGGAGAATCAGTGGCTGGGGGTGTATTTGCCTATGCAAATTACATCACAGGGTGAAGCATGGGTGGGAGCAGCCGTAAAAATAGGGCCCTTGACTGTGGGGGTTCATAATTTTGAGTGGACAAAATCCTTATCAAAAGAACCGAACCTGCGGGGAGGAGGATACCTGCTGTTATCGGTACACCCATTCAACAGAAAAAAGATTTTAACGAATCTTGACTGCTGGGAATAAAAATAACCCCAGCGTGGGGTCAATTAGGTATAGAAACCAGAAATATCCATAACAGGTAATGTGCTTACTCAGTTGCCTGAATATTGGCAGCTTGCTTGCCTTTTTTACCATCGGTTATTTCGAAGCTCACTTTCTGACCTTCTTTTAAAGATTTGAAGCCTCCCATATTGATGGCTGAAAAATGGGCGAAGAGATCTTCCCCACCGTCATCGGGGGTTATAAATCCAAAACCTTTTGAATCATTGAACCATTTTACTACTCCTGTTGGCATAAAAAGTGTGTTTATTTTTCTCAAAATACGGAAAAAAATAGGAGTTACCTACTATTTATCTTTTTTGGTCGTTAATAATTTTGCCCACATGAGGCGTTAGCTGATGAAAATTAGCTATTTGAAGGGCCCTAATTTGTTAATTTTGTAGTATGAAAGAAAAGAAATCCTCCACCATCTCGTTTAGTAGCTTAAGTGGGGCTAATTATGCCAGCCTTATTTTATTAGCACTATATGTTTTGGTTGATTTTATCCCCCGGGGCGACTCCATAGACTTTAACGGACCCCAGTGGCTTTACCTGAGCGTTGTTAACCTATTCGCTGTATTTTATTTATTCACTGCAAATCAGGGAAAAATCAGTGAGGTAAACCAACAATTCGGGGGCTCATTGGCACAGGTTCCTAGTAGGATGTATACTATTTTTTGTATTTTATCTGGGCTTAGTTTCTTTGTTGCCTTTAACAAAAATGAGTTTGTGGTTTGCTATGCCCGCTGCATTATTGCGTTTATTGCTTTTGCAAATACGGCTACTTTGTTAACCCAAACCCGACGGGTTTTGCCTTTTCTAGCGCAAATCGTGTCCCTGATTCTGTTTTACAATGTATTTCAAGCATTACAGATATTTTTTAATGATGTGGGAGAAATGGGTTTTGATGGAGCAGTATTGAACATGAAAGGGGTTACCGGTAACAAAAATATTTTCGCCAGTGCGATTGTGGTTAAAATCCCGTTCACTTTGTATTGTATTTATGAGGGGAGAAAATGGAAAAGAATACTTAACCTAGTGATTTTGTTATTAGCATTGTATGCCATCGCCCTGGCGAACGCTCGTTCGTCTTATGTGGGTATCATTTTTGAATTACTAGTGTTTATAGCTTTTTGCGTTTACGAATTTTTAAACCATCAAGATGCACGGAAAATGTTGCAAAACGTTTCCCTCTTTTTAATTCCAATTGTATTGGCATTAATGCTCTCACAGTTAACCGTAGAAACCCAGCGCCGAAATTTGGTGGAGGGACAGCAATCCAACTTCGGAACAGTGAGTGAGAGAATCAGCAATATAGGCTTTACCGACCAGGGGTCTTCGAATCGAGTAGGTATTTGGGCGGTTGGCATGGATTTATTTAAACACTACCCCCTTACCGGGAGGGGATTTGGAAATTGGAAAATCACTTCGCAAGAATTCGACCAATATACCAACGACGATAATTCGATGAGTGTGCATGCACACAATGATTTTGTAGAAGCATTTGGTGAAAGTGGAATATTAGGAGGTATCGCTTACTTACTGGTGTTTTTTCTATTGCCTTTTTATTCATTAAAAAATATTTTTTCTTCTTCCATTGACCACCAAGAAAAGATACCTTTACTACTTTCGCTCATTGGTCTGGCGGGATACTTTACAGATGCTTTTCTGAACTTCCCGATGGAGCGGGCAACTATGCAAACCTATTTTGTGATACTATATGGGTTGAATGCAGCAGAGAATTTTCGCCTTTCGCGTATGAGAACAGAGCAAGCAACCAACACAGTTTCTTCGAATCGCCTTCGTTGGATACTACCTCTATTTTTATTGCTTACTGTAGCAACAGTTTATATCACGTTCCAAACCAATCAATCCATGATTGTGCAGTCGGCCATGTTTGAAGACGTGAATGCCGATGTAGTTAGTAAAAAAACAACTGATATCAACGACCAGCTTCCCTCACTTACCAATGTAACCATGTGGGGATTACCACTGAGTTTAATGAAAGCGCGGTATTTATTAAATGAAAAGCGCATTGATGAGGGTATTGCAATGTTTGAAAATGTGAAGAAAGAAAATCCTTACATGTATTATGCTGAATTTATCAAAGGGCGTTGGTATTATGAGAATGGATATTACGATAGTGCTTATAAATATGGGGTTATCGCATTTGAAAACCGCCCCCGCAACGTGGCCTACTTTGGATTACTCGCTTTTGTATGTGCCAATAAAAACGATTCCGGCCGTTTGTTCCGGAACTTTAACCTGATTAGAAAATATCGAAATGATGAGGGAATGGCTAAAGGATGGAACAATTATTTATATGCACTTACCGTAATGAAGTATCCCAATACGTATACAGTAAAGGTGGCTGACTCAGCACTGGCACTGTATCCCAAAGATTCGGTCACAATTAAAAATAGCCTGGTGCTTCACACACAACTTGGTGATTTACCCGCTCCTCCACAAGCCCAAACTCCTGCTGTTCCCGCTCCGGCAGCACAACTAACCCAACAGGTCCCTCCACAACAAGGTCCACCACAACCCCGCCCTATAACCCCAGGAGGCGCTCCAGCACCCACCCCACAAGCTTATCAGGATAGTATGCGGTTTTATGATTTTTTCAAACGTGGAAATGAAGCATTTACCAAAAACGACCTGAAAACCGCTATGGAATTGTATGAAAGCGCCAGAAAAATCAATCCGAAATTTTCTCCTATAGTCGAAAATATTGGATTGGTACATTTTCTTAATAAAGAGTGGGCTTCGGCATTACCCTATTTTGAAAGAGTAGTAAATAATAAATGGTCTGCCGACGGGAAAGCAGAATACTATCGAGGTATTTGCCTATATAACGTAGGAAAAATTCCAGAAGGCTGCCAGTCGTTCCTTACCTCTGAAGCCAAAGGGTATTCGGATGCTAGAAGACTCTATAACCTGAACTGCGTAAATCCACCGGCTGGGGCGGCTCCGCCCCCTCCCAATCAGCAATAAAAAATGCCTGCCCCTATCAAAAGGGCAGGCATTTTTTGTAAACAGGATAATACTATCCGGCTGCCAATACTGCCTTGAAATATCCGGTAGACTCAGCAATACCCGGCAAAGGATCTGCCATATCTTTTTCAAACTCAATACTGCATACCCCTTTGTATTGAATCTTTTTTAACGACTTGATTAATTCAGGGAAATTAATCACTCCTCGTCCAATTTCGATTGCTTTTCCTTCCTCAGCCGCCACCGTTACATCCTTAATATGTAAATCGAACAAACGATCCTTATACTCACGCACTGCTTTCTCCGGCAATACGCCTGCACGAATGGTATGGCCAATGTCTATGCACAATCCCAAACGCGCATCTTTGTCTTTTATACGGCCATACACATCACCCGGACTGGGGTAGAGTGGGTCTTTAGGTCCATGATTATGAATAGCGAGCCGCAAGTCGTAGGCTTTCACTTTTTCTTCGCAATAGTCGATTAGATCGTAACTAGGCACGCCCACTATCATGTTTACACCAACTTTTTTGGCATATTCAAATGCCTGATCCACTGCATCTTTGCTGCGCATATAAATTACGCCTACCGTGTATACATTGATACCTGCAGCTGTATATTTTCCAATAGTGACTTTTATTTTTTCTTCCGAGCTATTCAAAGGAAGATGAATTTCTTTTACGGAAAGATTGGTAATCCCTACCCGCTTCATCATAGCGATGGATTGATCTACATCAAACTTGGCAAAAGTATATCCGGCAACTCCTATGGGAAAATCAGCCCCAAAGTAATTTTCCTTTTCTGAAAACAACGAGGTAGATTTTCCTGCCAATGGCAAGGCAAGCGAGGCGGCTGCCGTTAATACAGACTGCCCGATAAATGTTCTTCTGGATGACATATTGATGGTTTTAATAAATAAATAGTTTTACAACAGATTTCCAGCCTTTTTGATAGGTTCTGCCCAATCAGGCATAATTCCACCAATCGCAAACGCTTCGGTAATTCCGGTAAAAAATATTTATACATTTCCTTCTTCATTTTTGTATGCAGCAAACGATTTTAGGAAACAATAAATGGCAAGTGGTATTTCAGTATGAATTGAATCAATTTTGGTCAAATTGAACAGATTTATCGCACCATTTTTTACGAAAACGATGTAGGATTCAAATATTCAGGACCTATCCGTAACACATTCTGGGGATTGATTAACTTTAAGGAGTAATATAGTAACTTATTATAAATTCAGATGGCAAATACAATTAGTTGGGGCATTATAGGCTGTGGAAATGTTACCGAAATAAAAAGTGGTCCTGCCTTTCAACAGGTACCGAATTCAAAACTAGTGGCTGTAATGAGAAGAGATGCCTCTAAAGCAGCCAATTATGCTTTGAGACACGGGGTACCCAACTGGTATTCGGATGCTACGCAACTCATTAACGACCCAGCAGTAACCGCCATTTATATTGCAACCCCACCAGCATTTCATGAAGCTTATACTATTCAAGCACTTCAAGCCGGCAAACCTGTTTATGTAGAAAAACCAATGAGTATTGATCTTGCCTCCTGTTTGCGCATGCAACAAATGGCGGAAACAACCGGTATTCCCCTTTGCGTTGCTCATTACCGAAGAGCCCTGCCTAAATTTCTGGCTGTTCAACAAATGCTGGCAAAAAAAACCATCGGCACCATTTGTACGGTTCGAATTAGCATGCAGCAATCCGACCAATCGGCAACCATGGCTAACCCCGAAAACAATTGGCGGGTGCAGCCTGCTCTGTCGGGTGGAGGAATTTTTTACGACCTAGCCCCTCATCAGCTAGACTTACTCGTTTTTTTATTAGGTCACCCCGAAGAAATTAAAGGAATGGCAGATAACCGGGCAGGATTATATGCTGCAGAGGATGTGGTGTCGGGAAGTGTACGTATGCAGAATCAAGTGCTTTTTTCCGGACTTTGGTGTTTTACCTCGGATGATTCGTGCCGGGAAGATATTTTTGAAATAGTGGGCACTGCAGGAAAAATTATTTTTCCCGTTTTCGGAAATGAAGTAACGATTATTACAAGTTCGGGTGAACAGCAATTACATTTTGAGCCCCCTAAACACATTCAGCAACCCATGATTGAAAAAGTAACCCGCTACTTTTTAGGCATGGATTCTAACCCTTGTTCAGCCGAAGAAGCGATACAATCTTTCCGAATCATGGAAGCATTTGTGTATGCTGGAAATAAAGCTCTTTAACATGAACCCTGTAAACAAAAGAAAGTTTATTCAATGCGGCGATTCGTTTCTCGCGAAGACTCAATATTGGCAAGCGTTTATCTAGTGGATATAAATTTTCGCTGGGTAACTTGTGCGGTTTGTTGGAAAGTTGCTAGTAGTTAGATTACTATAACAGAAAATATCATTATAAAACTCCTATCCAAGAGCTACAGGAAAAATCACTTATTACTTGAATGAAGATAAAAAAAATTGAATTAGAATGAGATATTGGTTCTTTAACCCTCTATTCGTATAGATCCAGGTTCTTTTGATAGGTGGTCTCTAGCTAGGTAATTAAAAAAACTTATTAAGTAGTTATCCAGCATCACACCAATTTAACCCATAATACCTTTAATAGCTCCCCCATCCACTGATATGGTTTGCCCAGTTATGAATCTACTATGGGGACTTAACAACCAGGATGCTAAACTTGCAAAATCAGCTGCCTCACCTAAAAAACCTACTGGTATTTGCTGTATAGCACTACTTTTAACCTGATCGAATGGTATGCCGGTTTGATCGCTTTTTTTTCTATATATCCTATCGATTGCTGGGGTATTGTGTGATCCTGGACCCAGAATATTTAAGGTAACCCCTGAGGAAGCAACTTCCTGTGACAATGTTTTTACCATTCCTACAACAGCGGCTCGAAGTGAATTACTCAAAACCAAATTTTCCAAGGGTTGTTTCACTGTGGCACTTTCAATAAAAAGTATCCGCCCGTATCGATTTTTCATCAATGCCGGAAGAAACATTTGAGTAAATAGCACTTTCCACCTAAGTAAAGAGTGATAGGCAAGATCCCAATCTTCTGCGGTAGTTTCCATTACTGTTTTGGCGGGAGGGCCTCCAGCATTTATTACAATTCCATGTAACTTTCTATCACCCAGCAAGGTGGCAATTCGTTGATGAACTTCCTCATTAGTAATATCCCCACAGATATATTGAATTTGGTTAGCTGCTGTTTGTTGTAATTGCAGTAACTTTTCTTCTCCCCTAGCAACTGCAATAACAAAGGCTCCTTCAGACACCAATTGTAAACAAATAGCCCTTCCTAAACCTGAAGTGGCACCACCAACTATAAACAACTGTTCACTAATTTCTAAATTCATACGATCAGATTTAATGAATTTGATTGTCTTTAATTTATTATTGTTATTTATATAACAAATGTATACATCATCATAAAAGTAAACGCATTAACGCATATGAAGTTAATGAATATTCAAAAAGGGCTTTACTACATCAGAAGAGAAATTTTTTGGAATCTAATAACTTATATATAAAATAAAATTATTCGATTTAAGGACTTTAGATTTCCAAAATTAAATGCCTGTTAGAATCAATGGAAAAATAGGTGTTTTATTAAATACCCTCCTGTTATAATTCAATTATCCAAACTTATCGACTGCAAGCGGATATTTATTATATTTATTGCAACACAATACCCCAATACCATGTTTCCCGAAAATCTGAAAGTCCGTTTGCAGCAACCCTTTATTGTTTCCGATGAACAACTTGCGTTTTACCAAGAAAACCGTTTCATCAAATTAAAGCAAGTACTAGATGAAGAAACCCTCGATTATGTTAATGGAATTATCAGTAAACGTATAAAACGTTTTCAGCTAGAAAATAATACACCCCTTGCAGATAGGGATACCTATGGCAAAGCTTTTTTACAAGTAATGAATTTATGGAGAGAAGATGAGGAGATTCAATCATTCGTGTTTTGCAAACGAATTGCATCCATCGCCACCCAACTAATGGGTACTCGAGGAGTAAGGTTGTACCATGATCAGGCTTTGTTTAAAGAACCCGGTGGCGGCATTACTCCATGGCATGCCGATCAGTTTTATTGGCCACTGAGTAGCGATAAAACAGTTACCGCCTGGATACCCTTGCAAGCAGTTCCCCTTGAAATGGGTCCGCTGGAATTTAGTGGCGGCAGTCACCAAATTCAAGAGGGCAGAGAGTTGGCAATTTCGGATACCAGTGAAAAGATGATGCAGGAACGACTGAAAGTAACCGATTTTCCGCATGTAATAGAACCCTTTGATGCCGGAGAAATCAGTTTCCATTCAGGTTGGATTTTTCACCGCGCTGGCGCCAACAACAGTAATGAAATGAGAAAAGTAATGACCATCATTTATATGGACAGTAACATGCGCCTGAAAGCCCCGGAGAATAACAATCAGCAAAACGATTGGGAAACTTGGTGCCCGGGGGCAACCATTGATGAGATTATTCAAACACCCCTCAATCCTCTATTACATTCACTGGATTAATTTTTTCCCCTCCCTTTTATTGAAATATTTGCCGTATGAATAAAAAGACACAGAATAGTCGCAGAAATTTTTTGTTGCAATCGGCCACACTGGCTGCGGGAATTTCCATTATACCCCGGCACGTAATGGGGCGAGGATTTTTAGCACCCAGCGATCAGCTAACCAAAGCCATCATTGGGGTTGGGGGTATGGGAAGAGGCCACATTGAATATGCCAATACACGGGTAGTTGCTATATGCGATGTTGATACTACCCATCTGGCTGCAGCCGAAAAAATGATTCCCGGAAAAATCAAAACCTTTCACGACTACAAAGAATTAATTGCTTTGCCCGAAGTGGATATCGTTCATATCGCTACCCCACCCCACTGGCATGCGCTCATGTCGATTGCTGCAGTGGAAGCAGGAAAAGATGTATGGTGCGAAAAACCCATGACCAGAACCATTGGGGAAGGACTCCGCGTGAAAGAAGCCGTGCAACAATACAAAAAGATGTTTCGCCTGAATACCTGGTTCCGCTTTCAGGATACTTTTTATGGCATGAAAACCTCTGTTAAACCCATTAAAAAATTAATAGAGTCAGGTTTACTCGGTTGGCCTTTGACCGTTACCGTTAGTAAAACCACTGGTTTCGACTGGAAATTTTATTGGATAGGCAAAACCGATTTAACGGAGCAGCCGGTTCCACCAGAGCTGGACTATGACCGATGGCTAGGACCAGCTCCGTATAAGCCTTATCATCCTCACCGAGTGCATGGCACTTTTAGAGGGTATTGGGATTATGATGGTGGTGGTTTGGGTGATATGGGACAACATTACCTCGACCCAATTCAATACTTTTTGGGTAAGGATGATACCAGTCCTGTTAAAGTAGAGGTTGATGCAGAGCAGCAACACTATGATGCCTGTGGAACCTTTCGGAAAATTACCTATACCTATGCAGATGGCTGTAAAATAATTTTAGATGGGGAAGCAAAGGAGGCAAATACGCCTTATATCGAAGGGCCTGGTGGAAAATTATTTGCCGGTTTTAAGTCTACCATTCCCAATCTAACAGAAAAAATTGCTGCCATGCCTGATCCTGCACCTCAGGTAACAGATTTTGTAGACAGCGTAAAATACCGAACCCCATTTGCGCTGAATGAAAGTAATGGATTCCGTTCCTGCACATTGATTAATATGGGTAAGATTGCTTTGCAATTAGGCCGATCATTAGATTTTGATCCCGATACGCTTCGGTTTTTAAATGATGATGAAGCGAATCGCCTGATTAATCCACCCATGCGTTCACCTTGGCATATATAAATAATGTAAACGATTGTATGAAAAAGATATTCCTGCTATTAACTTGTTTAACAACCTTCTTGAGCGTTTCAGCGCAAGATGATTTGATTGCCAATACGCTAAAAGCCTTTCCTTATCAGAAAGCTGCTGATGTTGAATCGGCGCTATCCGGAATGGATCAATGGAAAAAAGATAATTGGGTTTCGTTTTTTCAAACACTTGACCAGGAGAAAACTTTTACCCCTACCTCCTATGCATTGAGTGCCTATGTAAACAGGGCAACACAAAATCCTGCCCAACAAAAACGCATAGCACACGAAATATCTACTGCCTTGCCTTCCGTTCAAAATGCTGCCGGAAAAAAATTGCTGCTGAAACAATTGTGTAATCTGGGAGATCCCCGTTCCATATCGGCTATTAGTCCGTTATTACAAGATGCTACTTATTGTAATGATGCCGCCCTAACCATCGCTACTATTGGAGGAAATGAGGCGGTAAAATCATTGAAAAAGGCGATGAAAACCGCAGGAGCTTCTCAACAAGCAGCCATTCAATCTGCCCTTGATTATTTGGCAAAACCGGCTCCCGCTAATCCTACTGCAAACCCTACTGCACAAAAAGCAGTAGTAAATCCTACGCAACAATTATTGCAGCTGCAAAACGAAATGGAAAAAGCTTCCAATCCGGTAGAACAGAAACAAATATTATCATCAGCTGAAAAGATAAAAGGAATTGGCGCAATGGCATTCGTTGGAAAATACCTGAGCAACCCAGCACTGCAAACACAGGCGGCAGGTATTGTTGTAAGACAATCACTCGCAGATTTGAGTTTACAGGGCCCAATGGTAAAAAACTTGGTAGAAGAAGCCCGCAGTAAACTTAAGGGAGAAGATAGTGCAGTGTTGATGAAATTATCCGATGCCCGTTTAAAAGAAATGTCGGATGAACATGGTTTTATTTCCCTTTTCAACGGGAAAGATTTAAACGGTTGGAAAGGGCTGGTGGGAAACCCTATCAGCAGAGGAAAAATGACTATAGACGCATTGGATGCTGCGCAAACCAAAGCCGATGAAAGCATTGGGAAAGATTGGGTAGTGAAGGATGGATTATTAATTTTTACTGGCCACGGAGATAACCTGGCTACCGAAAAAAAATACGGCAACATAGAACTGTATGTAGACTGGAAGATTACGGAAAAAGGGGATGCAGGTATTTATTTAAGGGGAACTCCGCAGGTGCAAGTGTGGGATACCAGTAGAAGAGAAGTGGGTGCGCAGGTTGGCTCCGGGGGGTTGTATAATAATACGGTTAACCCCTCCAAACCCAGTTCGGTTGCCGATAATGCCATTGGCACCTGGAATACTTTTCGCATCATTATGAAAGGCGAAAAAGTTACGGTGTATTTAAATGGTGTAAAAGTAACAGATGAAGTAACGCTGGAAAATTATTGGGACCGAAAACAACCCATCTTTCCAACAGAACAAATTGAATTGCAGGCACACGGCACTTATGTGGCTTATAGAAATATTTATTTGCGAGAATTACCTGATGAAAAGGAACTGATTACTCCTCAGGAGCAGGCGGAGGGTTTTTTACCCTTATTTAATGGAAAAGATCTAACAGGATGGACGGGTAATCTTGCCGGCTATCAAGCTGAAAATGGCGCTATTGTTGTTCATCCCGAAAAAAGTGGCGGGAATTTGTATTCAGAAAATATCTATGGGGACTTTGTATTGCGTTTCGATTTTCAACTTACCCCGGGTGCTAACAATGGAATTGGTATTCGTACTCCCTTAAAAGGGGATGCTGCCTATGTAGGTATGGAAATTCAGGTTTTAGACAGCGAACATCCCAAATATAGTCAACTGCAACCTTACCAATACCATGGTTCAGTTTACGGAGTAATCCCGGCTCGCAGAGGATTTTTATTGCCAACAGGAGAATGGAATCGGGAAGAAATTAGTATCAAGGGTAATCAGATAAAAGTTACCCTAAATGGTACTGTTATTACTGAAGGTGATTTGGCAGAAGCATCAAAAAACGGAACTATGGATCATAAAGAGCATCCCGGCTTGCAAAGAAAAGAAGGCCATATTGGCTTTTTAGGTCACGGAGATGTGGTGCACTTTAAAAATATCCGGATAAAAAAATTATAGCAGTCTCTCCCGGTTAGAATTTCAAGGTAGGGGATAAGTATTTGGCGACCAGATTAAAGAGCCTTCTGCTAAAAATTCCAGCGAACTGGTAAGTGCTGATTTTTTTTCGATAGATATAAATGCCATTAATAGCCACTACCAAAAAGTTGAGCACAAAAACAATCAGGTCGGTGGCCTGCAATCGATTCATAAAAAGTTTCTTACCGAAATTTACCTACAAAATAAAGCGTTCAGCGAATAGTATTTCATAGCACCCCAGTTTTACTTGGGCCATATAATATCCATGATTTTTTTACAGGGCTCCATTGGGTCACCTTCATCCCGGTTAGTAAGTAACATCACGGCCCGCTCTTCTTCTGGGAATAATAAGATATGATTGCGAAATCCTATGCTACTGCCCGAATGATGGGGATGTGCCTTACCTCTGTAATCTTCTATATGCCAGCCAAAACCATAATCAATCGATTTGCCGTTCGAAAGCGATGCGCGGCTCCAGGCTTGCTGTTGAAGTGAGGGTGATATCAATTGATAACGGCAAATTGCCCGAATCCATTTTGCCATATCTAAAACGTTGGTATAAATACCTCCATCTCCCAATACTGCGCTGGTAAGGCTTTGGTCGGTAACCTCCCAGCCATTAGATGAACGTGAATGTCCCATAGCCCTGTTAGGCACTTTTGTTTTAGCAGCCTCCAGTGCCAGCGTATGCTTCATCTGCAAAGGCTTAAAAATATGCTGCTGCAAATACGAGGCAAAATCTTCCCCGCTTATTTTCTCTACAATCAGTGCCAATAATGCATACCCAGTGTTGCTGTAGCGGTATTCATTGCCCGGCACAAAATATAAGTGGTCGGTTGAATGCAACAATCGCATACAATCAATATCCAGTACCTGCCTAACTTGATTATCGGGTATTAAAGCTTCATAATCCACTAAACCGGAAGTATGTGTAAGTAAATTACGTATCGTGATGGGCTGGGTATAGGTGGGCAAACTGTCTAAATACTTACGCACGGAATCATCTAGGGAGAGCCTACCTGCCTGAACTAATTGCAAAATACACATGGCTGTAAACTGTTTGGTTACAGAAGCTAACCGGAAACAGGTTGTAGCATCAACTGCTTCCTTTGTTTCTGTGCTTTTTAATCCATAACTTTTTTGCAGTACAATTTTCCCCCTATCCATCACCAGCAAAGCAGCACCCGGGGAAAGGGCCGAATCATAGGATAACATTATCCGATTAATGGATAGAATTTGTTCAGCTGAAAGGGAAACCGGCTTTTTCTGCGCTTTCAGATGAGAACCTGCCAACATAAAAACCAATAGTCCCGTTATGAATGATGATTTTTTCATATTCTACAAATCGTATGGTAAAATACATTTTTTACGGGAATTCTGTTAAATGAAAGAAAGAATCAATGAGAATAGGGAGTCGTTATAGACAGGTTCTGCTGTATTTTTGCTTACAACAAGTGAATTATTAATCTATGTTAGGGAAGTGGTGGAAGATTGCTTTGCTCAGTTTAATTGGATTTCTTCCCGGCTTATCCCATAGTCAGAGTTATGTATTTGCTCAACTAGGAGGTGTGCCGGTAAATTCCAATGGATGGAACCTGCAAGGGAGTGCGGCAGTTGGAAATATTCTCAATACAAATAATAGTGAAATTATTGTTTGTCCTGCCAGCAATAATACTAGTGGTGCCGTGTTTTTTAATCAACCCATTAACCTGAGCATCTGCAATAAATGGAAGGCGGAATTTGATTTCAGAATGTTTGATGGAAATGGGGCGGATGGACTTGCATTTTGCTTTTTAGAAGTTCCTCCGGCAGGATTTGTAACCGGTGCAGGCTTGGGTATACCTTCCTCTGCAAATGGACTAAAAATATGTTTTGACACTTATAATAACTGTATTTCGCCCACTAATTCCTTGGTACCAAAAGTTGAGATTCGATGGGGAGTAGGTTATAACGAATGTTGGTCACAGCCTACTTTAGAGAATATCTCCGGGAATTTATCGTATATCCGATCGAATGATTATAATCGGGCGTTAATTGAATATGATAATGGTAATATATCGGTTTCTGTAAATGGCAAATTATTATTGACTGGCAATCAAACTTTCAATTTTACGGGCTATCTGGGATTTACTGCCAGCACGGGTGGGTCTAGAGACAATCACTCCATAAAAAATGTGATTGTTTACACTGATATGCCTCCTTCCTTTGCAGGAGGAGTTAATGGGATGGCAAGTGGATGTGCGCAGCAGTCAATACAACTAGGCACTGCCCCCAATACTACCTACAATTATACCTGGACGCCCAGTGCTGGAATCAATAATGCAACTATTGCCAATCCGGTTTTGCAACTACCTAATAATTCCGATACCGTTCAAACTTTGCAGTATTTTGTACGCACCTCCTTTCAGTCCAATCCTGGTTGTTATTCTTCCGACAGTATAACAATTCAGGTAAAACCGAACCCCAAAATCAACTTCGGCAAACCCGCCATTTGTTTACAAGATGCACTGGCCCAATTTACCGATAGTTCCTATACAAAAGATCCTGCCTCTTTACCACTCACTTATCAATGGTATTTCGACGATCCTGCTGCAACTCCGGCTAATCCAAATATTTCCATCCAACAAAATCCTTCCCATATATTTAGTGCGGCGCAGGTGTATCAGGTAAAAAATAAAGTTACCAGTGCAGCTGGATGTGTAGATAGTCTCACCCTTCCTTTTACCGTAAATGGGGCCATCCCCAGTGCTGGCATGCAAATCAGCTCGGCACGCAATTATTGTAACAATGAAAACCTGTATTTACTCGATCAGTCATCCGTAAATTTTGGCAGCACTACCCGGGTAGATATTTTTTGGGATAGTGTAGCAGATCCTACCCTAGTTGAAACAGATGTTACTCCTATAATAGGAAAACAATACCTGCACAAATACCCCCCCTTAGCCGATACCATTGGACGAAATGTTACCATCCGATACGAAGTCTATTCTGGCATCTCTTGCAAAAATGTTATCTCGCAAAGTTTTAGTCTGATAGCAAATCCAACAGTACTATTCGATTCAATAGCCCCTCTTTGCAGTAATCATCCACCCTATCAGATTATGGAAGCAGCAGAAATTACAGGTATCAGCGGTACAGGTACTTTTTCTGGAACCAGCGTTACCTCGGCAGGTGTATTTACTCCATTTACTGCAGGCCAGTTTCCGGTTTACTTTACTTTCGAAACTTCCCGTGGATGTCTGGATGCAATCAGTAAAACAATCACCGTTCATGCAGCACCGGTAGTTTCGGCAGGTGCGGATTTGTTGGTGTTAGAAGGCAAAATGGTGCGTATAAACGCGAATGCAATCGGGAATGATTTACAATTTCAATGGTCACCAACATTATACCTTCAATCTGATACAGCACTCCAACCCCTTTGTACGCCTTATCAGGATATAACATATACCCTGCTGGCTACAGACACAAATGAATGTAACGCATCAGATACCCTATATATAAAAGTATTATTAAAACCCATCGCCCCTAACGCATTCTCCCCCAATGGCGATGGCATACATGATACCTGGCAAATTCAATACCTCAACGACTATCCCAATAGCCGGGTACTAATATACACCCGGGCTGGTCAGCTAATATATCAATCCATCGGCTACACCAAACCCTGGGATGGAACCTACAAAGGTCTGCCATTACCCATTGGCACGTATTACTACATTATACAAGCCGGCAATGGAAGTGAAGTGATAAAAGGATCTATCACTTTACTTCGTTAAGCAACTATTGCTTTAAAAATGTTTTAGAGTAATTGATTTTTCTAGTTTCCATTACGGGCAAATGTTGCTTTACCCGCTCTAAAAATGCAGGAAAATCTTTGTTGCCTTTGGGAGACCAGCCAACTTCAGCCAATGCAAGGGCACGTGGATAGGTCATGTATTCTATATGACTGAAGGTAGAAATATATTCCGTCCACACATTCGCCTGCACACCAATAATATACTTGGCTTCTGCAGGGGTGAGCTCAGGCAATTCGGGCTCGAATGAATAACATTTAGAAAGCGTAAGGAAACCCCCTATTGCCAGCGGCTCACCTTTGGGTTCACCCTGGTAATAATCAAGATAGAAATGACTATTGGGCGACATTACTACTTCATGTTGCTGCTTGGCGGCTTCCATACCACCTTTTACACCGCGCCACGACATTACGGTTGCGTTTGGAGATAGGCCCCCTTCGAGAATCTCATCCCAACCAATTAAACGACGACCTTTAGATGTGATAAATTTATCTACCCGGCGGATAAAATAACTCTGTAATTCATGCTCGTCTTTTAGTCCCAACTGTTTAATCAGGTTCTGACAAAACCTACTTTCTTTCCATTGGGTTTTAGGACATTCATCTCCGCCGATGTGAATATACATTCCTGGAAATAAATCCATTACTTCTGTAAGTACATCTTCAACAAACTGAAAAGTCTCTTCTCTGGGGCAAAGTACATCTTCGGAGATACCCCATTTAGTTCTTACTTCATACATTTTGTCGGGATTGCATCCAAATTGGGGATAAGCGGCTAAGACTGCCTGCGAATGACCGGGCATTTCAATTTCAGGAACAACGGTAATATATTTTTTAGCTGCATAGGCAACCACTTCCCGAATCTGCTCTTGGGTATAAAAACCGCCATAGGGTGTTTTATCAAACTTCTGATCTTTAAATGCCCCTACCATCGACTCTTTGCGAACAGAAGCCACTTTGGTTAATAAAGGATATTTTTTAATTTCAATTCTCCAGCCCTGATCTTCTGTCAGGTGCCAATGAAAGGTATTCAACTTATAGGTTGCCATCACATCAATGAATCTCTTAACTTCCTCTACGGTAAAAAAATGCCGGGCTACATCGAGCATCAATCCACGATACCCGAAACGAGGCTTATCTTCAATGGTACATTGGGGAAGACTTACCAAAACGGCTGGATTTACATCGGGCGTAACCGGCAACAATTGAAGTAGTGTTTGTACCGTATAAAAAGCACCGGGTCCGCTGTGGGCTGTAATCAGTGTTTGCTTAGCACCAATCTGCAGTCGATACGCTTCAGCAGGTTGGTTTCTATCTATTGCGAAATGGATAGCGGCTGAAGAACGTTTATTGGCAGGTACCCATTTAACGGGTAAAGTACCATTGGCAATTTGCGCTTGCAACAAATTTACTACTGGCAATAAGGAGGAATCAGAAAAAGAGATACTCATTCCCTTTTTGATAATTTGTTTGCCTTCGGCTGTTATCAGACTTGCTGGCTTTGGAATAATGGGGTAGCTATTTTGCGCAGACAGATTAACTAATGTACTTAGCAAAATGAGAACTCCAACAATTTTTTTCATACAAGCGATTTACTTTTAAAGATAGGGCAAAATAATAAGGTTCATAAACACGAAAGGGTGAATTTCAGTAAAATCAGCTAATTTTAAAAATAAATAAATTGAAAATCAAACATCATTATAAATATATTTTCCTGTTTTTGCTGAGCTGGGGAGTATTTACCATAGCTGCAAACGCACAAACAAAAGACAGTCTACAACACAGGATTGATTCCCTCCGAAATGAGTCGGAAAAATATGTTATCGACACCTCGGTAAGTTTGGTTATTAAAAAAACCGAAGCAGTAACACAAATCATTAATTATATCAAAGAAATTCTAAGAAGGGGTTTCGACACTACTATATTGGAATCCGCGCTGCCGGAAGCGGAAATGAATATTCAAAATATTCAAGCCAATTACCAGCAAAACCAGCAATTACTAAATCTTCGGAATTTAAACATCATCAAATCTATTTTATTCAATCATAGTCAGCAATTAAAAAAATGGCAGGAAATGCTGATTGGGTACACCACCGAAATGATGCAAATCAATGCAAAACTAAATCTGATTATTCAGGATTCTACTTTTAGCTATCTTCCGCACGACACTTTAATCAGCAATGCTTACAAAACACAGCTACTGATATTTACAGAGAAATGGGTGAAAGCAGATTCTTCTAATAAAACAATCCTGCAAAAAATTGAAAACCTGCAAACCCGAGTAGCGAATGCTTATCTTACTTGCGGCGAACTTACCAATGAAACCAACTATCGAATTAAAAATTTCAGTAGACAATTAGCCTTACCTGAAGAAAATCCACTTTGGAATTCGGCAACTAAAAATAAAAACGATGGGTTCGTACTCGTAATGGAACGATCTGTTAAAATCGCTAGTAGAATTCTTTCGTTCTATTTGATGAATAAGCGAAATACGATTATCATTATTTTATTAATTACGCTGCTGCTGTCTTTTTCAACACAAGCGGTAGTAAAAAAACTTGAAAAAAGCTCCCCGACCTTATTGCAGGAAAAAGCACCCACGATTGCTCATTACCCAATTCTTGCTACGCTTTTAATTGTAGGTGCACTCTCTCCATTTTTTTCACAAGAAGAACCGGCTTCTTTTACACTTTGTATATGGCTATTGGTAACTATTTTGTATACCTATTTGTTTACAAAAAACAAAACCATTCAACTGAATACCGAATGGTGGGTGATGATTTTATTCTTCATTTTATTCAGTGGATTCAATTTACTGATTCAAACAACCCAGGTCGAAAGATGGATACATTTGCTGTTGGTAGGAGCTTCCCTAACACTGGGCCTATCGCTTCTGAGAAAATATCATCAGATTACTATTCATGCCGGATTTCCGGTTAAGGTAGTGATTCTGATATTTATCGGACTCAATATTTTATCCGTAATTTTTAACGTAATTGGTAGTTTCATTTTGGCCAAATATTTTGCTGCCAGTGCCATTACGGGTTTACTAACAGCCCGGATTTTATATTCGCTCATTGATTTAATTATGGAAACAATATGGCTATATGAGGTACAATACCGGAATAGCCTGATTACCGATTATAAAGCAGATATAGAGGCCCTTAACAAGAAACTCAAAACCTTTTTCACCGGATTTGTAGGAATCATTTGGATTATTATCCTATCTAGAAATTTAAACATATATGATATTTTCTTCGATGGAATTGCTGATTTTTTGAAGAAAGAAAGGGTACTGGGTAGCATGCGTTTTAGTTTCTTTAGTATCCTGATTTTTATCGGTATAATTTGGATTTCGAATGTACTCGCCAAATCGCTGCAACTGATATTTGGCAATACTGCAAACAGCAGTTTGCAAAATGATACCCACTCAGCTAAAGGAGGAAGTATCCTTTTACTTGCCCGCATTGGTATTCTTGCCCTAGGGATTATTCTGGCATTTGTTTCATCTGGTATTCCCCTTGATAAACTAACCATCATCATTGGAGCATTGGGCGTTGGTATTGGGTTTGGATTACAGAATGTGGTTAATAATCTGGTAAGTGGATTGATTCTTGCATTCGAACGTCCGGTGCGAGTAGGAGATACGGTTGAAGTGAGTAACCGACAGGGTACCGTAAAAGAAATTGGCATTCGTTCTACTAAAATAATAACCGCAGAGGGAAGTGAGGTTATTATCCCGAATGGCGATTTGTTATCACAGCATATTATTAACTGGACGCAAAACAGTGCCTACAGGAGAGTAGAAATATTACTGGGGGTTGGCTATCAGTCATCTCTGCATGAAGTAGAAAGAATTATTCTAGGGATTTTGAATGAACATGCGCAGGTACAAACAAGGCCCACACCGCTGGTACTTACCCATTCATTTGCAGATAGCTCGGTGCAGATTCGAACATTATTCTGGACCAATCATGAAAACTGGGTAGCCACCAAAAGTGATATTTTACAGGTGATTCATCAGCGCTTTCAGGAGAATAATATTCAGATTCCATTCCCTCAGCAGGATGTACATATCATTTCGGATAAAATACAGGATGCTAATCCTACTCTATAACCAACAAAAAAACTATGCTTTCCAATAAAAAAATTACTGTATTAGGTGCTGGCATGGTGGGAAGAACCATTGCAAGAGAATTGGCAAAACAGCATCAAGTTACTTCTATTGATTTTTCAACCGAAAATCTGCGAAGATTAGCTGAAAAAGATGCTACGATTACCTGTATATCCGCCGACTTATCTCACTCCGATACCAATTTCCGTGAATTATTATCAGATGCGGATTTGGTAGTTTCGGCCGTTCCGGGATTTTTGGGATATCAGGTGTTGGAGCAAATTATCTTGTGCGGCAAAAATGTGGTAGATATATCCTTCTTTCCCGAATCCATCAGCCCTTTGCATCAGCTGGCTATTGAGAAAAATGTTACGGCAGTAATGGATTGCGGAGTAGCCCCTGGGATGAGTAATTTAATTTTAGGGCAATGTATACATAAGATGGAGATAACCGAATTCGTATTTTATGTAGGTGGATTGCCCATTTTACGTGAACCCCCCTTTGAATATAAAGCGCCCTTCTCACCTATTGATGTAATTGAAGAATATACTAGGCCAGCCCGTTTGCGCAAAGCCGGTAATGCTATAACCCTTCCGGCACTCAGTGAAAAGGAGCTGATACATTTTGAAGAACTGGGCGAACTGGAGGGATTTAATACGGATGGACTTAGGAGTTTATTGGATAGTTATCCGAATATTCCGGATATGAGTGAAAAAACACTTCGCTATCCTGGCCATGCCCAACTAATTGAAACCCTACAAAGCATTGGTTTTTTTAAAGAAGAGCACCTGGCAGCAACAGCAAAAGTATTATTAGAAAGTTGGCTGCAAAAGGAAGATGATCAGGATGTAACTGCCATGAAAGTAATCGTTCGCGGAATACAAAATCAACAACCCATTACCATTGAATATTCATTAATTGATTATTACGACCAACAGCAAAAGCTAAGCTCTATGTCGCGAACAACCGGTTATACCTGCTGCGCTATGGCCGAATGGATGCTACAGGGTAATATTACAAAAAAAGGCGTTTTCCCTCCGGAAATTATGGGTGAGGATGATGCGCTTTTCGGATTTATTATCCAATACCTTCAGCATCGAAATGTAAACTGGAAAAAGAAGGTTTATCAATAGACTACTACCTACCGATTGCGGCAAATAATCTTGCTAACTTTTGTTCATCCAACTGCTGCTGGGTTCTAACGCCGCTGCACAAATCAATTCCGAAAGGCCCTACCCGGTCAACTGCCTCCCGAATATTATCGGAATGAATGCCCCCTGCCAAATAAACAGGAACGGGTGATTGACGAACAATATCTTTACTAATTTCCCAATTATGCGTTCGCCCCGTACCTCCCAATTCTTTTACCGCCAGATTCGGATTTCCACTATCTAACAACAAAGCATCCACCTCTTGAGCAACAGATAGCGCCTCGTTTAGAGATGCTTCTGATAAAACATGTATAACCTGTACAATTTTGACTGTTGGAATGGCACGCCGAATTTCAGCATAAGTGCCCGCCGGTACAGCATCTACCAATTGAATGGTATTGGTAAAGGTAGCCTGATGATGGGCAACTATTTTATCGGCAGTGATTTCGCTGGTAAGTAAAAAGCTGCTTATACCTGGTGGAACTATTTTAGCAATCGAAAATATAGCCTTATCGGAGATGATGCCGGGCCCCGATGGCATACGCCCAACCAATCCCAACGCAGAAGCTCCATACCGGATGGCCATTTGGGCTTCTTCAGGGGAGCTGATGCAACAAATTTTAATTCGGATCATACGCACAGTTTAGTTATAAAAGTAAAAGAACGGATTTGCATGTAGGGCAAGTTTTAGCCGAAAATTCGTTGTAGTAAGCTACAAAAAAAGGGATTACATTTGATAAAATCATTTGTTTGAAAAGATATCTTTTTGGTATAAGTATTTGCGTATGTATGATGGCCCCAATTTTGGTTGCCTATAGCTCGCTTATGCAACAAAAGTATCAAGCCAAAGAAATGGCTTCGAGAGAAGATTTTTTTCAGTTAGACCAAGACCAAATGCAGGTACTTACTTTTTCCTTGGAGGAATACAAGAAAAACTTGGATTGGGAGAATGACCATGAATTTGAATGGAACCATAGAATGTATGATGTAAAAAGCAAGTTAATTAGTAAAGATTCCGTACAAATTTGGTGCAAGATAGATTGGGCTGAAACAAGAATAAACGAATACTTACAGCAACTGGCGGGCTGTTTAATTGGCAACGAACCCACCAATGGAGAAACCCAAAAATTACTTGCGAAAATTTTTGCATCTTATTATCACTTGCCTAACCATTTTGAAATTGACATGTATAGCCTGATCATAAATGATTTTTTAACCGATTTTCAGCAACATCTTCTCCCTGAAGCAAACAATTTGGTAGAGCATCCTCCGCAACTTGCTTAGCAATTTAGTACCCCTTTTTGAAGGGTAAATTATTTGCTATCCCTTTTATAACAACTAAGCATGAAAAAATCAGGCCTAACCTGGTTATTGTTGTGTATTGTATATATAATACAAGCGCAAACGATAACGATAAGAGATAAAATTAGTAACGACCAATTAGAATATGTACTACTTGAAGATATAAATTCTTCTGTCCGGATATTTACAGACGTATATGGACAGGCGGATATTTCTAAATATAAGCAAGCGAGCACGATACGAATCAGCAGAACTGGTTACCGTTCGATGGATGTAAGCTATCAGGAAATAGAGAAACAAAATTTTATTATACATCTGCAGTTAACAGAAATCACTATTGAAGAAGTGGTTGTTTCTGCAAACCGATGGAACCAATTTTCTAAAAATATTCCTGAAAAAGTATCTGTAATACGTTCCAAGGATGCCAGATTAATTAATCCCCAAACCGCAGCAGATTTGTTGGGGGCATCTGGAGAAGTGTTTATCCAAAAGAGTCAACAGGGTGGAGGTAGCCCTATGATTCGCGGATTTTCAAGCAACCGGCTTTTATTTTCCATTGATGGTGTAAGAATGAATTCCGCCATTTTCCGCTCTGGAAATTTGCAAAATATTATTTCTTTGGATCCATTCATCATTCAAAAAACAGAAATCTTATTTGGCCCCGGATCGATATTGTATGGGAGTGATGCGATAGGAGGAGTGATGTCATTTCAAACCATATTACCGCAGTTTTCCTCAGATTCAAGTTCTACAAAATTCGGGGGAAGTGGCAGCCTGCGATATTCATCTGTAAACAATGAAGTTACAGGTAATGCAACTTTTTCTTTTGGCAAAAAACGTTTCGCTTCATTTACATCTGTTTCACATAGTAATTTTGGTGACTTAACTATGGGCAAAAATGGGAAACATATTTATAATCGTCCATTTTATGTAGAAAGGATTGCAGGTAAAGACTCCATGATTACCAATTCAAATCCGCTGGTTCAAATTCCAACTGGGTACAGCCAATTGTACATAACCCAAAAATTCAGGTGGGATGCTGGAAAAAACTGGGAATTGCAGCTTAGTACTTTGTATTCTACTACCAGCAACTTTTCTAGATACGACCGTCTTATAGAAACCCAAACGAATGGACTAGCAAAATATGCTGTGTGGAACTATGGCCCTCAGGTTTGGATGATGAATCATCTCTCTGCACTTTACAGAAAAAAGAATACTTGGTTCAATAATATGATGATCCGATTTGCACATCAATATTTTGAGGAGAGCAGAATTGATAGAGGTTTTAATCAATCTAGACTAAGAACCAATTTAGAAAAGGTAAATGCCTATTCACTCAACATAGATTTTGAGAAAAAAATGGATAAACAATCTCTATATTATGGTACGGAAATAGTAACCAATCGGGTGAACTCAGTTGGATCGGCTACTGACATAAGAAATGGCGCGAATATTCTAGTGCCGGATCGATATCCGAAATCTACCTGGGAAAGCTATGCTGGTTTTATCAATTACGAAAAGCAATTGTCTGATCGGGTAAATATCCAGGCAGGTGGGCGTTGGAACTTGTATAAAATAAATGCAGATTTTACCCGCCTACTCAACTTTTACCCCTTCAGCTTTACTTCCGCTCAATTACAAAATTCGGCGTTCACATTCAGCGGAGGTATCGTATATAGGCCCTCGAATCGGTTAAAACTTTCACTGCAAGCGAATTCAGGCTTTCGGGCACCCAATGTGGATGATATGGGTAAACTATTCGATTTTATAACCGGAGAAGTTATAGTACCTAACCCTCAATTAAATGCAGAATATGCGTATAATATAGAAGGGGGGGTAACCAAGGTATGGAGTAACCTGGTAAAATTTGAGGTATCGATTTTTTATACCCGACTACAAAACGCAATGGTTAGACGTCCCTATCAGGTAATTGGAAAAGATAGCATGCTGTATAATGGGATAATGAGTAAAATTTATGCTATTCAAAATGCCGCCTATAGTGAAGTGTATGGTTACAATGCAGGCATAGAGATTATTTTAAATCCACAAATGAGCCTGCTTGCTAAATACAATTTTCAAAAAGGGACAGAAGAAATGCCCAACGGAGAAATCAGTCCTTCGCGGCATGCAGCGCCTGGTTTCGGAACGATTCGATATAGCTATCTACAAAAGAAACTTTCCCTACAGGTGAATTGCCATTTTAGCGGAGAGGTAAGCTATCAAAATCTAAATCCCGAAGAAAGAGGAAAAGTATTTATTTATGCCAAAGATGCCAATGGAAATCCTTACTCGCCTGGTTGGTACACAATACATGTAAAATCCAGTTACCAGTGTACGCCAAAATTTAGTATTTCTGGGGGCATTGAAAACATTACAAAACAGTGTTATAGAACCTATAGTTCGGGCATTGCGGCAGGTGGATTAAATATTATGTTAGCAATGAATGTGAAATTCTAAATCTGATTCCCTCATTCTCAAATAAGCATAGTGTAATATTACCGGTAATATTGCCGGTAATTATACCTATGGAATAGCTAATCTGGCTAAGCACCCCCCAATTTTCATCTTTACTGTTAGTGTATACTGCGCAATTCAGTGCTAGCGTAATCATATTTATATTTTATAATATTTAATGGTTTTATCTAATTTAAAATAAAACAACTAACTTTGCAACAATATTGCAATTAATGAGTTTACGGGTTACCCATAAAAAGCTTCTTAGTGCGTTTTTAATAGCGCTGTACGCATTTATAGTAACCCCTACCCAATGGTGGCATCATCATGAAGCTATTATTAGTGGGTCATCAACCGCAATTGCAAAAAAATCGGTGCAACCGCCTTCTCTGCAGAATGCCACCGGAATCAACTGTAAAATTTGTTCGCACCACTATAGCATTTTCGATCAAGATTCGAGTATACCGGAATTAACTACTCCTTTCTTTTTGGTAAACAAATCGAACCAATTACGCCCCACAGCATTTACGCAACCGCTTAGGTACGCTACCGGACGGGCACCTCCTACCCTTATCAGCTGAGAAATTTTTTCTCGCATCTTCGAACGATTGTCTGTTATACTTTATTCCTCGAAAAAAGCATTCCAGGCTACCCCTGATTATTGAATTACCCCGATGTATTTAATAACTATCTATTTCGATTATATGAAATCAACTAATTATAACTATAAATTATTCAGTCTCGTTTGCGGTTTTTTGTTATTACTACAATCAGCCCTAGCTGCGAATGCTGATAAAGCAATATTAAAAGGTCAAGTTACCGATGTGCTTACCCATCAGCCATTAGCCGGTGCAAGTATTTACATACATGAAGCGAAAACCGGAACTGTAACCAATGAACAGGGACGCTTTGCAACCCCTTTTGTACCTGCTGGGAAATATTTGGTAGAAATTTCCTTTCAGGGCTATCAGAGCATTATAGAAACGATAGAAATAAAAAACACAACAGAAAGAAATTTTGTGCTGCAGCTAACCTATGCAGAGCATGAAAATGTAACGGTAACTGGCGTGGCATCTGCTGTAAAAACACGCCAGTCTATACAACCGATTTCTATCATAAAAAAAGCAGATTTATTAAAACAATCCTCTACCAATTTAATGGAAGGCTTAACTGTATTGGTACCTGGATTAAACGTAATCACCACAGGGCCAGCCATCGCCAAACCAGTTATCAGAGGATTGGGTTATAATAGATTGGTAGTTGTGAACGATGGGGTACGCCAAGAAGGGCAACAATGGGGAGATGAGCATGGAATTGAAATTGATGAATACAGTGTACAAAGGGCGGAAATTTTAAAGGGGCCGGCCTCACTGATGTATGGAAGTGATGCAATGGCAGGTGTAATTAACCTACTATCGAATGTACCAGTTGAGCAGGGAACCATTAAAGGAAATATTACCGGCAGCTATGCAAATAACAACCAAATGTTTACAGGGAACGCACAGTTGAGTGCCAATCATACAAATGGATTCAACTGGAATATCTACTCATCCCTGAAAAAAGCCGGCAGCTACCAAAATAAATATGATGGCTACTTAATGAATAGCGGAATGAAAGAAAATAATTTCGGAGGATATATCGGCATAAATAAAAATTGGGGTTACAGTCATTTAATCCTGAGTAATTTCGATCAACAACTGGGAATAATAGAAGGAAGTAGAGATGCTGCTACCGGTAATTTTTTAATTTACCCAGAATCTGCGATGGAGCGGATTGCAACGGATGATGAATTAAAAGGTAATCAAATTTTCACACCCTATCAGCATGTACATCACCTGAAAATAGCCTCCGACAATAATATTACCATTGGGAAAAACAGACTGAGTGTTTTACTGGCTTATCAACAAAATAAAAGAAGAGAATATGGAAATCCATCCAGTGCGGATGTTCCTGATTTGTATTTTCAGCTCTCCACCTTTAATTACAATATTCAATATCATACAGAAACCAACAACGGATGGAAAACAGCCTATGGAATGAGTGGTATGGGTCAGCAGAATAAAAATCTGGCAGACGAAGTTATTATTCCTGCCTATCGCCAGTTCGACTGGGGAGGATTTGTATTGGCTCGAAAAACTTTTCGCAATCAATTAACCGTAAGCGGAGGCATTCGATATGATTTCAGAAACCTGAACACAGACGCTTATGAAGAGGGCGGTACCCTTCGGTTTAACCAATTGAAACAACAGTTTTCTAATTGGAGTGCCAGTGCCGGTATAAGTTATGAGGCCTCGCAATCAGTAGTTTGGAAGTTCAACATAGCCCGAGGATTTAGAGCCCCTTCGGTGGCGGAATTAACCAGCAACGGTGCCCACGAAGGAACCAATCGCTATGAATATGGTCAGAACAATTTACAATCCGAAACCTCACTTCAATTGGATGGAGGCGTAGAAGTAAATACCGAACACATTTCATTGGGCGTGAATATATTTTATAACCGAATCGCCAACTATATTTTCTACAGAAAATTGATGGGTGTTTCTGGAGGGGATTCACTAGTTGATAATAATGGATCAATGATTCCGGCGTTTACATTCAGCCGGTCACCCGCTTTTCTTTATGGTACTGAAATTCATATAGATGTGCATCCCCACCCATTGGATTGGCTACATTTTGAAAATAATTTATCGCTAGTAAGGGGTTTATTTAACCAAAAAATAGATGGAAGCGACCAAATTCCCTTTATTCCTGCAGCCCGATGGACCAGCGAATTAAGAGGTAATTTTAAAAAAGTAACTGCCGGTATAAAAAATATGTATGCTAAAATTGTATTAGATCAAACTTTTGAGCAGCGCAAGATATTTACCGGATATGAAACAGAAACAGCTACTCCGGGATATGCATTGTTAAATGCAGGACTGGGGGCAGATATGGTTAAAAAGAACAAAACCATACTTAGTTGGTACATCTCCCTTAACAACCTCACGGATGTGGCTTACCAAAGCCATCTCAGCCGGCTAAAATATTCCGATGAAAATCTGGCTACTGGCAGGATGGGGGTATTTAATATGGGAAGAAATGTAATGATAAGGGTGAACATTCCCATTGCTGGAAAGCTATGAGTAAAAACAATTATTTAGATTTGAATATAAACGATTTTGCCTCGAAAACGAATGTTACATTTACAAGGATTATAGAAGGTTGAATGAAAAAGTATGCCACTATTAACTGCCTTTTTGAAAACCAAAACGAAAACTATGCATACGCTAGCAATTATTTTTGTAGCGGTGGTAATGCATGGAATGTTTCAATTTGGCAGCAGTAAGTATACAACTCCAGAAATACTATCCAAAAAGGAATTCAATGCAATTCATCAAATTGAAGAAGTAAAAATAGGCAATCAAATCTGGATGACGCAGAACCTAAAAGTAGCGCATTTCCGAAATGGCGATTCGGTTCCTTATGCCAAAACAGCAGAAGAATGGGAAAAAGCAGGCAAAGAACAAAAACCCGCTTGGTGTTATTACAACAACGACCCTGCCAACGACAGCAAGTATGGAAAGCTATACAATTGGTTTGCGGTAAATGATCCGCGTGGACTTGCTCCTGCAGGTTGGCATATACCCAGTGATGTAGAATGGAAGCAATTAACGGATTTTATAGGTGGCAATGAAGCAGCAGGCAAAAAATTAAAAAGCAAAAGCGGATGGGAACTGAACGGAAATGGAACCAATGAAAGTGGATTTAACGGATTGCCGGGTGGGTATCGATACGATTATGGATTTTTTAATTATGGAGGCTTATTTGCTGTTTGGTGGGCCTCGCCGATTAATTATACCAGTTTCGCCTGGCTCTACTATCAGGCATATAATTTTGGAAATGCTTTTCGCTATTTCCCTACAAAAGCTTTTGGCTTCTCGGTTCGCTGTGTGAAAAATTAAGCAAGCGCCTATCATTTTTCTTGCCGCTCATAAAACGATTACTTAGCCCACTGCTAGTAAAAACTATTGAATCGCCAATACATTCAACTGAACAGTAACGGGAGAAGATAAAATCCAACTCGATTCACCCACGCCAAAATCAAGTCGGTCCAATTGCATTTCACCAATAAAGCGATATCCTGATTTTTCTTTTTTGGCCTGAAAAGGAAAACTAATGGGCTTACTCACTCCCTTGATGGTTAAAATGCCCTGCATACGATATCCCGTTTGATTAGGCAGCGCAGTTATCTGAGTAGATTGAAAACTTATAACCGGAAAAGCTAGCACATCAAAATAATCACTTTTCTTGATATGATTATCCCGCCCTTTGGAGCGCGTATCAATGGTAGTTACATCCACCGTTACTTTACAATACGAAGTGCTGAGTTTAGCCTCATCAAACAAAATAGTTCCTCGCAACCCAGCCAAAGTACCTCCTGTGTTGATTCCCATATTTTTAATCCGGAACTGAATACTAGATTGTTCGGCTACAGGCTGAAGCGTTTGGGCATTACCTGCAATTCCAAAGATTATGAGCATTATGCCGAATCCAATTGCAAAAATATTTTTCATAAAAATATTACAATAAAACAGAATAAAAGTTCACTTTAATATCATCACTCTTTTATTTGGGCAGTAGCAAAATTTTGGACGCTTTCACCCCCAAAATATTCTTTTTGGTATAATAACCCGGAAAGTATTGGTCATTTGCCCAAGTTTCAAACAAATTTCTATAAAAAGGACTTTTCGGATCACCCGACTGGCCCGGTGAATTGATGAGTAATGTTTTATCCCAGTCTTGGGTATCTATCAATATCCGAAAACTGGCACCACTCATTTGATTATCAGTTCCGCCGGTTGAACCAGGGGTTTGTCCATTCCCCCCTCTGGGCAAAGGTCCTATATTCAGCAGTGGCTTCAGATTGCCATTCACCAAATGTGCCAGCGGATGTTCCAGCTCAATATGTTTGTAGTTGGCTTGTCCATATACCCATCCTTCCCTATTAGCTCCTAATTGTTTTGTAAAGTTTGAACTACTTTTTTTAAAGGCAGAGATTATCTAATGTCACTTCCGGAAAGATTTAGAAACATTGCCGAGCGCTCGGGTGTTAAGGCTTCTATAGAATACCAATTTAACTGGATATTAGAAGGGAATAGCTGAAAACAGAATTGGGCAGCTCAGATGGTTTTTCCCAAAAAGGAATGACCTTGGTGCAGTAACAGATTTACAAGTTAAACAAGTTGAACAATTTCTAAACGGTAGAACAGTTAGAAAATATAATTATAAAACGCCTAACCAAGTACTACAAGGAAAAATTGCACTTATTATTTGAACTTACAAATTAAAGAGCTAACAAATGTTTACGATGAGACAAAAGTATCGAAGCAATTATTAAATCATCTAGTACTTTGATTAAAAAAGAAAGAGAAATTGTAAGTAAAGTAAATAAAGCGAATGATGAAGGAACTTCTTCCCTAATGAGTGATTACACATTACAGCAAAAAAATGTATCTAGATGTATTCACCCATTGAAAATAAATAAAAAGGGTTCATCGTAAACACGCAAGATCTATTATTATTCAGTTTCTTATTTGCATGTCGTGAAAAAAGCGGAGGACTTAGTTATTTGGAAATTCGTTCTTTACATGAGGAATTTTGTGTTACTCTAATATCAATCACTTACAAATATTGTGAACCGATTTGCTTAAATCCGCGCTAGGTTACTAGACATGTGTTTAACAAAACAAGATAAAAATTGGTGAATTAAGATATCTTGATTGCACACTTGTATACTATTGATTGTCAAAAATGGAATAGAATAGCACCCAAAACCCTAGTAGTATTTTTGTCCACTATTCAGGGAACCTTACAGTATCCAAATTTCAAAATAACAATTTTATAATATGACATTAGTAATTTCTTAACATATGTATTCTAATGTTGCATAAAACATTTTATACATGAAAAAGACATTATTAATTTTATTAATTACTGGTTTTGTAAACTTTTTACAGGCTCAATCAGTATTAATAATCAAGGTACTAGACGAAGAAAAATTGAATATGCCTGGCGCAGTTGTAAAACTTAACCCAGATAATGCCTCCAAAATAACCAATCAAAATGGTGATGCTACTTTTCAGCAATTAAAGGCTGGGAAATATATGTTGTCTATATTATATATGGGTTATGAAGAGGTAAAACTTGAGGTTATACTAAAAGATGGAGTAAACCAAGTTACTCAGCAACTAAAACCAGGAGTAAATAGCATGAAAGAGGTTATTGTTTTAGGTGATAGACTTAAGGGTCAGGCAAAAGCACTTAATCAACAAAAAAACAATAAGAATATTACCAATATCGTATCAGCTGATCAAGTGGGTAGATTCCCTGATGCTAATATTGGAGATGCAATAAAACGTATTCCTGGCATTACCATGCAAAATGACCAGGGTGAAGCCAGAAATATTATTATCAGAGGAATGGGGCCCGAGTTAAACTCCGTAAATTTTAATGGAGAGCGTATTCCATCTGCTGAAGGTGATAATAGAAGGGTTCAACTAGATTTAATTCCTTCAGATATGATTCAAACAATTGAAGTGAATAAAACATTGACTGCAGAAATGGATGCGGATGCAATTGGTGGATCGGTTAATTTGATTAGCCGCAGTCCTTCAAACGGATTACGAATTTCAGGTACTTTGGCTGGAGGCTATAATCCAATTAGAGAAGGGTTTATTGGAACAGCTAACTTTATTGTTGGTAACCGAAGCAAAAATAAAAAGTTTGGCTATTTATTAAACGGTTCAATTAATAGTAATGACTTTGGTTCTGATAACGTTGAAGCAGTTTGGTCAAAGAGTGCTAGCGGAAAGGTTTTTGTTTCAGATCATGATGTTCGTAAATATGATGTTAAAAGAGTAAGAAGGTCTTTTTCTACAACGCTAGATTTCAAACTCTCACCAACAAGTACTATATATATTGTAGGTTCTTACAATTGGAGAGATGATTTAGAAAATAGATTTAGACTACGCCATCGTTTTAGAGGAGGGGAAACCAACTTATTATTAGATGCTTCAGGTAATATAACAGGTTATAATAATGGTGAAGTATTGAGACAAACAAAAGGTGGAATTAATAATAATAGAAGTGAATCTAGAAGATTAGAAGATCAAAGGGTTCGGTCTTTGCAAGTGCGTGGAGAGCATTTAGCAGGAAACGTAAAAATTGATTGGAGTGCACAGTATGCAAGGGCATCAGAAGTAAGGCCCAACGAGCGGTATGTTTCTATGGGAAGAAGGTCTATCCAGGTTACCCAAGATATAATAGAGCCAGAATTTCCATTGTTAACTAGTACAACTCCACTAACATCTTATACTAGGCTGAATGAATTAACGGAAGAATTTCAAGATCAATATGAGGAAGATTTTAATGGCAAATTAGGTTTTAGCATGCCTGTTGGTAAAGGTGAGAACGGAAAGAATATCTTAAAGTATGGTGTAAGGTTACGTAGTAAAACAAAAATTAGAGATAACTCATTCTTCCAGTATACCCCTGTTGGAGCGATGGCAGCAAATTTCGCAAATATCTCATTACTGAAATTATCCAATGAAACAAGTACCAACTTTTTAGCTGGATCAAAGTATATCGCTGGAGATTTTGTAGATCCTGAATATTTGGGAAGCTTCAATTTTGCAAATGCAGCTGATTTTACAGGCAAAGATGCCCCCGCAGAATACTTGGCAGGCAATTTTAATGCAAAGGAAACAATAACTGCTGGTTACGCTCAGTGGGAAAAAGACTTTACCGATAAATTATCAATGGTAGCGGGCGTAAGACTTGAAAATACTTCAGTAAATTATACCGGTAATATCGTAGAAGATGATGATACTTTTAAAGGTCAATCAAATGTAAAAAACAACTATCTCAATTTCTTGCCAAGTGTTAATTTTAGATATGCGTCGAGCAATAACTTAATTTGGAGAGCTGCAGTAACAACTGGCTTAGCTAGACCTAAATATTATGATTTAGTTCCGTATTTTAATGTATTACCAAGCGATTTAGAATTAAGTGCTGGGAACCCTAATTTACAGCCCATCAAATCAACAAATGTTGATTTGATGTTTGAACGTTATTTTAGTTCTGTAGGTATTTTTTCTGGAGGTGTTTTTTACAAACATTTAAATAATTTCTTCTATACCTATAGAGATGAAAATTATACTCGAAGCAAGTTTGCTGCTGATTTCCCTTCTGTGACAAACAATCCAATTAATCAGGGAGAAATTTGGCAATTTACCCAAAGAAGGAACGGAAGTCCTGTAGATGTTTTTGGGTTTGAAGTAGCATTCCAAAGACAACTTGACTTCTTACCAGGATTTTGGAAAGGTTTTGGAATTTATACTAACTATACCTTCACAACTTCAAAAGCAAAAGGTATTTACGATGGATCTGGAAATTTAATTAGACAAAATGTAACTTTACCGGGCACTGCACCTCACATGTTTAATGGTTCATTATCATACGAAAACAAAAAATTGGTATTACGCTTGTCTGCTAATTATACAGCTGCATATGTAGATGATAGTGATGATTCTGGATATAATGAAGACGAGTTTTTTGACAGATACTATGATAAGCAATTTTTCTTAGATTTTAATGGTTCATATATGTTTAGTAAAGGGCTTCGTATATTTGCTGAGGTAAATAATATTACTAACCAGGGTCTACGTTATTATCAAGGTGTAAAGGAAAGAACTGCACAAACTGAATTCTATGGTGCTAGATTTAACATGGGTATTAAATTAGATATTCTAAAATAATCACAATTTTTATTAAGTGCTTGGGTAGATAACACTATCCAAGCACTTATTTTTATTTATGCAAACTAGACCACCTATAGTATTACTAGCCTTCCTTTTAATGCAGGTTGGGGGTTGTATTTCTGAAAACAACAATATACTTAAGCCACTAATTATAACAGATAGTGTTTTTGGCGATAGTGACGACCCCGCAATTTGGATTAATGAAAAATTACCAGATAGTAGTATAATTGTAGGTACCGATAAAGACAAAATCAACGGAGGAATCTATGTTTTTAATTTAAGCGGAAAAATTGATTCGGTAAGGTCGAAATGGAATTTAAAGAGGGTTAATAATATTGACATTGCCAATAAATTCATTTTTGGCAAAGACACCATTGCTATCGCAGTAGCAACTGAAAGAGATAATAATGCATTACGGGTACTTTCGGTTCCAGCCATGGATTTTATTGATAATAACGGTATAAAGGTTTTTACTGATGATAGTTTAAATTTGCCCATGGGCATTGCGCTTTACACCAGACCCAAGGATAATAAAGTTTTTGCTATTGTAGGCAGAAAAGAAGGACCTAAAGATGGTTATTTATATCAGTATTTATTATTTGATAACGGCGGAAAAGTAAATGCTAAGTTGGTTAGAAAATTTGGAAAGTTTTCTGGGAAAAAAGAAATTGAATCTATTGCAGTTGATAACGAATTGGGTTTTGTATATTATTCTGACGAACAATATGGTATCCGCAAGTACTTTGCTGACCCTGATAGCAGCAATGTAGAGTTAGCTGTTTTTGGTAAAAATGAGTTTAAAGATGACAACGAAGGTATTTCCATTTATAAAAAACCTGGCGGGATAGGGTATATTTTAGTTTCAAATCAAATAGATCATAGCTTTAATATTTATTTAAGAGAAGGCGATAAAAATAATATTCATCACCATAGGTTAATAAAGAACATAAAGGTGAGCGCCCAAAATTCTGATGGGTCTGAAATCACTTCAGCTTCACTTCCTGGTTTCAAAGATGGTCTATTTGTAGTGATGAGTGATAATAAAACATATCATTACTACAGTTGGAGTCAAATTAATGAAAAACTTCATAATTAAGTAATCTTAGATAAATTATTCTTGAGGTTTAAGTAACAAAGTAAGTGTAATTTTAAAAAAAAAATTATGGCAAACTACAAAGACTTACTCCTAAATACGAGGTACCTGATTATAGAATTCGAGGGCGATAATATATTATTAGTAGAACCAATAATGATTACTAATGAATGCTGCCTTATACTAATCCATGACGATGTTGAATCTATAGTATGGAAAAGGCAATCAGATGAAATTCTAGAAATCATCGAGGAATTTACAGCAGCTCAATCAAACGAATACGATGAAATGTTTGAGGAAGATGAAGATATAGAGTCTGAAGAATTTGATGATTAATTTTAGCTTCAAAAACCAGTAAGTTAGCTAACTAGCACCGCGTCTTTGCGAAATTCGGACAATTTAGCACATATTTTGTTCGACCCTTTACCAACCATTCTAAAAGAATAGTTGAAAACCAAATTGGCATGCTCATACGATTTTACCGAAAAATTCTGACCTTATGTGGTATGTAAGCTCCCCCAAAAATAGTACGTTTTAAAAGTAGACAAAAGTCTTAATTTTAAACACGTAAACAAAATGAAAAAGAGCCAATTCAGTCCCACACAAATTGCCAGCATTCTCAAGGAGTTTGACTGGATATTTCGCTCAAACAGCCCCCTCAAGATCGCACTATACTGCCCCCTCATTTTAGACTGCCATTCCTAGTTTAATCTCATTCTGTTTTTATCATGTTTAGCTAAGTTAGTTCTTTAAGATTATT